>Ga0233424_10000100_pt1 | contig 118948 bp, 111 predicted proteins | sample Watercolumn_Towu_FD_181011 | JGI IMG/M metagenome (GOLD analysis project Ga0233424, IMG submission 181011) | Freshwater microbial communities from Lake Towuti, South Sulawesi, Indonesia - Watercolumn_Towuti2014_125_MG | ecosystem: Environmental > Aquatic > Freshwater > Lake | place...
GACGGCACGATCAAGATCGAGATGAACTTCCTCCCGGACGTGTACGTGGACTGCGAGGTGTGCCACGGCAAGCGGTACAACCGCGACACCCTCGCCGTGCACTACAAGGGCAAGAACATCGCCGAGGTGCTGGAGATGCCCATCGAGGAGGCGGCCGAGTTCTTCGAGCCGATCCAGGCCATCCACCGCTACATGAAGACCCTCGTCGACGTGGGGCTGGGGTACGTCCGCCTCGGGCAGTCCGCGACCACGCTCTCCGGTGGTGAGGCGCAGCGCGTGAAGCTCGCGACCGAGCTCCAGCGCCGCAGCAACGGTCGGAGCATCTACGTGCTCGACGAGCCGACGACGGGTCTGCACTTCGAAGACGTGCGCAAGCTCCTCGAGGTGCTGAACGGTCTGGTCGACAAGGGCAACACGGTGATCGTGATCGAGCACAACCTCGACGTGATCAAGTCGGCCGACTGGGTGATCGACCTGGGTCCGGAGGGCGGTTCCGGCGGCGGCACGATCCTCGCCACCGGCACGCCGGAGCAGATCGCGCGGGTCGAGGAGAGCCACACCGGCCAGTTCCTCGCCGAGATCCTGGGTGAGGGGCGCTCTGCGCGGAAGGCCAGCTGATGGCCGACGTGCTGCCGTACAAGCCCCGGGCGGGCGAGATCCCGACCGACCCGGGGGTGTACCGGTTCCGCGACGCCAACGGCCGGGTGCTGTACGTCGGGAAGGCGAAGAACCTCCGTCAGCGGCTGTCGAACTACTTCGCTCCGCTGCGGACGCTGCATGAGCGCACGCGTCGGATGGTGACGACGGCGGCGTCGGTGGAGTGGACGGTCGTGCCCACCGACGTCGACTCCCTCCAGCTCGAGTACATGTGGATCAAGGAGTTCGATCCGCCGTTCAACGTCAAGTACCGGGACGACAAGTCGTACCCGTTCATGGCCGTGACGCTGGGCGACGAGGCGCCGCGCGTGCTCGTGACTCGGAACCGGAAGATCCCGGGGGCCCGCTACTTCGGTCCCTATCCGAAGGTCTGGGCGGTGCACGAGACCATCGACCTGATGATCAAGGCCTTCCCCATCCGCACCTGCAGCGACGCGAGCTACAAGCGTGCGATGCAGACGGGCCGCCCGTGCTTCCCCGGGCAGATCGGCAAGTGCGGCGGGCCGTGCTCGATGACGGTGTCGATCGAGGAGCATCGCGCCATGGTCGACGATTTCGTCGCGTTCATGGCGGGCGGTGACGAACGCTTCACGCGCGAGCTCACGCAACGCATGCTCGCCGCGTCGGCGGCGATGGACTACGAGGCGGCCGCGAAGTTCCGGGACAAGCTCTCCGCGATCGAGGCCGTGCTCGGCAAGAGCGCCCTCGTGCTGCCGGCGGACGAGGACGCCGACCTGTTCGGCATCGCCGAGGACGAGCTCGCGGCCGCGGTGCAGCACTTCGTCATCCGCGGCGGTCGTGTTCGAGGGGTCCGGGCCCTGACGATCGAGAAGGAGATCGACATCTCCGGCGGGGAGCTCGTGGAGCAGGTCCTCCAGCAGGCTTACGGGGAGGCGCAGGACGTGCCGCGCCGCATCCTCGTCCCGGTGCTTCCCGACGACGCCTCCGAGCTGGAGGTGTGGCTGCGTGAACGTCGAGGCCGGAAGGTCGAGATCGCGGTGGCGCACCGCGGCCAGCGGGCCGACCTCATGCGCACGGCCACCCTGAACGCCCAGCAGGCGCTGATCAGGCACAAGACCCGTCGGACGAGCGACTACGTCGCGCGCACGCAGGCGCTGACCGACCTGCAGGAAGCGCTGGGCATGGAGGAGGCGCCGCTCCGGATCGAGTGCTTCGACATCTCGCACCTCGGGGGAACGAACGTGGTCGCTTCCATGGTCGTGTTCGAGGACGGGCTGCCGCGCAAGGACCAGTACCGCACCTTCAACATCGCGGAGACCACGGACGACACCGACTCCATGTACCAGGTGCTGCGGCGTCGGCTGGCCTACCTCGACCGCCCGGAGGAGCAGGAGACCGTCGACCCGACCACCGACGAGGTGGTCGCGGAAGACGTCGGCGAGGCGGGTGTGCGCCGGAAGCCCCGGTTCGCCTACCCACCGCAGCTGCTGCTCGTGGACGGAGGGCAGCCCCAGGTCGAGGCCGCTGCCCGAGCCCTCCGCGACTCCGGACACACCGAGATCGCCGTCTGCGGCATCGCCAAGCGCCTGGAGGAGATCTGGCTTCCGGGAGATGATTTCCCCGTCATCCTCCCGCGGACCAGCGAATCCCTCTACCTGCTCCAGCGGCTCCGCGATGAGGCGCATCGATTCGCCATCACGCACCAGCGGAAGAAGCGCAAGAAGGACATCACGACGGTGCTCGCCGAGGTGCCCGGTCTGGGTGCGTCGCGGATCAAGGTCCTGCTGAAGCACTTCGGCTCGGTCACGGCGCTGCGCTCCGCCGAACCCCACCAGATCCAGGAGGTCCAGGGGATCGGACCGGTGCTGGCCCAGAACATCCATACGCACCTGTCCACTCGCTAGGCTGGGAGGCCGAGGGGGAGAAGGAGCAGTGAGTAGCGATGTCTGACGGGGAGAAGGGCGAGTTCCTCATCGTCACCGGGATGTCCGGCGCGGGGCGCACCACGGTGGCCAATGCGCTCGAGGATCTCGGCTGGTACGTCGTGGACAACCTGCCGCCGCAGATTCTTCGTCCGCTGCTCGACCTCACCGGCATGGGCGGGGATTCGCTGCCGAAGGTCGCCGCGGTGGTCGACGTCCGCGGTCGCAACCTCTTCGACGACTTCCCCGAGGTGGCGCGTGTGCTGCGCACCCGGGGATCGATCCGCGTGCTGTTCCTCGATGCGTCCGACGACGTCCTCGTCCGTCGGTTCGAGGCGGTGCGTCGCCCCCACCCGCTCCAGGGCGATGGGACGCTTCTCGACGGCATCCGCACCGAGCGCACCCGGCTGGCGCCGATCCGCGAGGCCGCAGACCTCGTGATCGACACCACGGCGTTGAACATCCATCAGCTGGCGACGAAGGTGTCCGACATCTTCTCCGAGGAGGGGGAGGCGCGGCACCGGGTCACGCTGCTCAGCTTCGGATTCAAATACGGGCTCCCCACCGACGTCGACGTCGTCGCCGACATGCGCTTCCTGCCGAACCCGTACTGGAACGAAGACCTCCGCGGACTCACGGGGCAGGACGAGACGGTACGCGAGTACGTGCTCTCCCGCGACGGCGCGGAGGAGTTCCTCGACGCCTACGCGAAGGCTCTCGTCCCCGTCCTCGAGGGGTACCAGCGCGAGAACAAGAGCCACTCCACGATCGCCATCGGGTGCACGGGCGGCAAGCACCGTTCGGTCGCCATGTCCGAGGAGCTCGCCCGTCGACTGGCGGGAATCCCGGGCGTCGCGGTCAACGTCCGCCACCGCGACCTCGGCAGGGAATAGGCCCCCGAGCGAGTAAGCTGGAGGTTTGCGTCGCGACCCGGCGCGTGAACGTGAAGGAGTCTCGTGGCACTAACCACCGACGTCAAGGCTGAGCTCGTCAGCATCCGCAATGCACCCCCCACGGTGCGCGTCGCTGAGGTGACGGCCATCCTCCGGTTCGCCGGTGGTCTGCACTCCATCGCCGGCCGTGTGGCGGTGGAAGCGGAGGTCGATGCCGAGACCCTCGCCCGCCGTGTGGCCCGTGACCTCGCCGAGATCTACGGCGTCCGTCCGGAGATCGCCCAGGTGCAGTCGAGCACCGCCAACGACGGTGCCCGCTGGGCCGTTCGGGTCATCGCGCAGGGGGAGACCCTGGCCCGCCAGACCGGACTGCTCGACCAGCGTCGCCGCCCGGTCCGCGGACTCCCGAACCGCCTCACAACGGGTTCCCGTGCGGAGGTCGCCGGTCTCTGGCGCGGGGCGTTCCTCGCCGCGGGGACGCTCAGCGAGCCGGGCCGCTCCGCCATGCTCGAGGTCGCCTGCCCGTCGTCCGAGGCGGCCATGGCGCTCGTGGGTGCCGCTCACCGTCTCGGCGTCGCCGCGAAGGCCCGCGAGGTCCGCGGGCTTCCCCGCGTCGTCGTCCGCGAGGGCGAGGCGATCCGCACCATCCTCAGCGAGATGGGCGCCCAGCGCACCGCTCTCGCCTGGGAGGAGCTGCGGCAGCGCCGCGAGGTGCGCGCCGGCGTCAACCGTCTCGTCAACTTCGACGACGCGAACCTCCGCCGTTCCGCGCAGGCCGCTGTGGCGGCGTGCGCCCGTGTCGAGCGCGCTCTCGAGATCCTGGCCGACGAGGTGCCCGACCACCTCCGTGTCGCCGGCGAGCTCCGCCTCGCGCACCGCGACGCCAGCCTCGACGAGCTGGGACACCACGCCGACCCTCCGCTCACCAAGGACGCCGTGGCCGGCCGCATCCGCCGCCTACTGGCGATGGCGGATAAGCGTGCCCAGCAGGAGGGCATCCCGGGGACTGAGGCCGCCGTCCCCGCCGGGCTCGACGTCTGACCCGGGTGACGCCGCCCTGGACGGCGTGTCAACCCCCGGAAGGATCCGGACACCCGAGGCGTTGTCGTCAGTAGGATGAAAGTCGTCCGCTCTCCGTCGCACATCGGCGACGCGGAGCATCGGCAAGCGCCGCGGCGCGGCGCGGATTGGATGAATGCGATATGGCAACCTACACGCTCCCCGACCTTCCCTACGACTTCGCCGCTCTCGAGCCGCACATCAGCGGCAAGATCATGGAGCTGCACCACGACAAGCACCACGCGACTTACGTCGCGGGCGCCAACACCGCGCTGGAGCAGCTGGCCGAGGCCCGCGAGAGCGGCAACCTCGCGAACGTGAACAAGCTCGAGAAGGACCTCGCGTTCAACCTCGGCGGGCACGTCAACCACTCGATCTTCTGGACCAACCTCTCGCCGAACGGTGGCGGCCAGCCCGAGGGCGAGCTCAAGGCGGCCATCGACGAGTACTTCGGCTCCTTCGAGAAGTTCCAGGCGCACTTCACCGCCGCCGCCACCGGGATCCAGGGTTCCGGCTGGGCCGTCCTGAGCTGGGACTCGATCGGCTCGCGCCTCATCATCCAGCAGCTCTTCGACCAGCAGTCGAACACCGCGCAGGGCACCATCCCGCTGTTCCAGCTGGACATGTGGGAGCACGCCTTCTACCTCGACTACCTCAACGTGAAGGCCGACTACGTCAAGGCCGCGTGGAACATCGCCAACTGGGAGAACGTCGCCCAGCGCCTCGAGGTCGCCCGTCAGCAGACGAACGGCCTGCTGGTACTGTCGTAATCGGGTCGCGTCCCGGCGGGCCCACGGCTCGTCGGGGCGCCATCTCAGCCAAAAAACCCGCGCATGGCGCACGCTCGACGGCGGCGCTCGGCGCATGAGAAACAGGGAGACCTGAGTGTCTGTCAAGATCGGTATCAACGGCTTCGGCCGCATCGGACGCAACTACTTCCGCGCAGCTCTCGCGCAGGGAGCAGACCTTGAGATCGTCGCGGTCAACGACCTCACCGACAACAAGACCCTGGCACACCTGCTGAAGTACGACTCGGTCAGCGGCGTCCTCGACGCCGAGATCACGTACGACGACGACAGCATCACCGTCGACGGCAAGGAGATCAAGGCCTTCGCAGAGCGTGACCCCGCCAACCTCCCGTGGGGCGAGCTGGGCGTGGACATCGTCATCGAGTCCACCGGCTTCTTCACCAACGCCGACGCCGCGCGCAAGCACATCGACGCCGGTGCGAAGAAGGTCCTCATCTCGGCTCCGGCCACGGGTGACGACCGCACCATCGTCATGGGCGTGAACGAGGAGACGTACAACCCCGAGACGGACCACATCATCTCCAACGCCTCCTGCACGACGAACTGCCTCGCGCCGCTGGCCAAGGTGTTCAACGACGCCTTCGGCATCGACCGTGGCTTCATGATGACGGCCCACGCCTACACCGCCGACCAGAACCTGCAGGACGGTCCGCACAAGGACCTCCGCCGCGCCCGCGCCGCCGCGATCAACATCACGCCGGCCTCGACGGGTGCCGCGAAGGCCATCGGCCTCGTCCTCCCGGAGCTGAACGGCAAGCTCAGCGGCTCCTCCTACCGCGTGCCGGTTCCCACGGGCTCGATCGTCGACCTGACGCTCATCACGGACCGCGAGAACCTCACGGTGGACGAGGTCAACGAGGCCTACAAGAAGGCTGCGGCCGAGGGTCGTCTGGCCGGGTACCTGCAGTACAACGAGGACCCGATCGTGTCGAGCGACATCGTGCACAACCCGCACTCGTCGATCTTCGACTCCACGCTCACCAACGTCAGCGGCAACCTGATCAAGGTCTCGAGCTGGTACGACAACGAGTGGGGCTACTCCAACCGTCTCGTCGACCTGACCGAGTACGTCGCCGAGCGCATCTGAGCTCCGACACATGACTCTGCGCACCCTGGACTCACTGGGTTCGCTCGAGGGCAAGCGCGTCATCGTCCGTTGTGATCTGAACGTCCCCCTGCGGGACGGGATCATCACGGACGATGGCCGTGTCCGCGCCTCGCTGCCGACCCTGAAGACCCTCATCGACGCGGGCGCCCGCGTCGTCGTCTGCTCGCACCTCGGCCGTCCCGACGGCGCCCCCGACCCGCAGTACAGCCTCGAGCCGGTCGCCCAGCGACTGTCCGAGCTGCTCGGCGCGCCGGTCGCCTTCGCGGGCGACACGGTCGGCGAGGCCGCGAAGGATGCCGTGGCGTCCCTCGAGAACGGCCAGGTCGTCGTGATCGAGAACCTCCGGTTCAACCCCGGGGAGACCTCGAAGGACGACGCCGAGCGTGGTGCCTTCGCGGCGCAGCTCGCGGAGCTGGGCGACGTGCTCGTCTCCGACGGCTTCGGCGTCGTGCACCGCAAGCAGGCGAGCGTCTACGACCTCGCGAAGCTGCTGCCCTCGGCGGCCGGCCTCCTGATCGCGACCGAGCTCGACGTGCTCGACCGCCTGACGGAGAACCCGGAGCGTCCGTACGCGGTGGTGCTCGGTGGGTCCAAGGTCAGCGACAAGCTCGGAGTCATCTCCCACCTGCTGCCGCGGGTGGACCGCATCCTCGTCGGCGGTGGCATGCTCTTCACCTTCCTGAAGGCGCAGGGTCATGCCGTCGCGTCGAGCCTCCTCGAGGAGGACCAGCTCGATACCGTCCGGGGCTACATCGCCGAGGCGGCCGAGCGCGGCGTGGAGCTCGTGCTCCCCACCGACGTGGTCGTCGCCGCGTCCTTCGGCGCCGACGCGGACCACGAGGTGGCCGCCGCGGACGCGATCGAGGAGACGGCGTTCGGCTCGTCGGGCATCGGCCTGGACATCGGGCCGGAGACCGCGGCGCGCTTCGCCGAGGTCATCCGCGGATCGAAGACGGTGTTCTGGAACGGCCCGATGGGTGTGTTCGAGTTCCCCGCCTTCGCCGCGGGTACCAAGGCGGTCGCGCAGGCGCTGACCGAGGTCGACGGCCTGAGCGTCGTCGGCGGCGGCGACTCCGCCGCAGCCGTCCGCCAGCTGGGATTCACCGACGACCAGTTCGGGCACATCTCGACCGGCGGCGGCGCATCCCTCGAATTCCTCGAGGGCAAGAAACTACCTGGGCTGGAGGTCCTCGGATGGGCGTGAGCTCCCGTACCCCGCTGATCGCGGGCAACTGGAAGATGAACCTGGACCACCTGCAGGCGGTGGCGTTCGTGCAGAAGCTGCACTGGACGCTGAAGGACGCCAAGCACGAGGACGGATCCGTGGAGGTGGCGGTCTTCCCGCCCTTCACGGACATCCGCAGCGTGCAGACGCTGATCGATGCTGACAAGATCCCGTTCGCGTTCGGTGCACAGGATGTCTCGGCGCACGACTCCGGTGCGTACACGGGCGAGATCTCCGGGGCGTTCCTGGCGAAGCTCGACGCGAAGTACGTCATCATCGGACACTCCGAGCGTCGCGAGTACCACGCGGAGTCCGACGAGATCGTGGCCGGCAAGGTGAAGGCTGCGCTCAAGCACGGCCTCTCCCCGGTGATCTGCGTCGGCGAGACGGCGGAGGACCTGGAGAAGTTCGGTGCCAGCGCGGTTCCGGCCGGACAGCTCGAGGCCGCCCTCCAGGGCGTCTCCCCGTCGGCTGACATCGTCGTGGCGTATGAGCCCGTCTGGGCCATCGGGTCGGGCCAGGCGGCCACTCCGCAGCAGGCGCAGGACGTCTGCGCGGCGCTCCGCGGTGTGATCGCGAAGGTCCTCGGTGACGAGGCGGCGGCCCGCACCCGCATCCTCTACGGCGGCTCGGTCAAGGCGGCCAACATCGCCAGCTTCATGCGCGAGCCCGACGTGGACGGCGCTCTGGTCGGCGGCGCGAGCCTCGTCGTCGACGAGTTCGCGGCGATCATCCGCTTCGAGAAGCACGTCGGCGTGTGAGTGCGGCGGGGCTCCGGCCCCGCTGCACCGTATACTTGACCGTTACGGGGGCGCTCCGGCCCCAGCGAAAGGCTCTTTCCGTGGCAATTCTCGAGTTCGTCCTGCAGGTCGTGCTGGGCATCACCAGCGTCCTGCTGACTCTCCTCATCCTCTTGCACAAGGGTCGCGGCGGCGGCCTGTCCGACATGTTCGGCGGCGGCATGACCACTGCGGTCGGCTCCTCCGGTCTCGCGGAGCGGAACCTGAACCGCTTCACCGTCGTCCTGGCGCTCTCGTGGTTCATCGCCATCGTGGCGCTCGGCCTCATCACGAAGTTCGAGGTGATCTGATGGCTACCGGTGGAAACGCGATCCGCGGTACCCGTGTCGGTTCCGGTCCCATGGGGGAGCAGGACCACGGCTACCACGCCGACCGCATCGCGGTGTCGTACTGGGACGGTCTCGGCAACGAGACTGTCCGCTACTTCGCCGCCGGTCTCCCCGAGGAGGAGATCCCGGAGATCATCGACCACCCGCAGTCCGGTCTTCCGGCCGGGCGCGACAAGGAGAACCCTCCTGCCGTCGCCAAGGCTGAGCCGTACAAGACGCACCTGGCATACGTGAAGGAGCGTCGCACGGACGAGGAGGCCGTCCAGCTCCTGGAGGACGCCCTCACCCAGCTCCGCGAGCGTCGGGGTCAGTGACCGCCGACTGAGCGAGAGGAGAAGCCGCCGTGATGATCACGGCGGCTTCTTCCGTCTCAGCGGCAGCCGGCCGCGGCGTCGATGTAGTTCTGCGGGGGATACCCGTAGGCCCATACGCCGTTGGCGTCGTCCGTGAAGCCCATGCTGATGGCCCAGGCCGTCGCCCACTTCTCGATGCTGTCCTGGGTGGATGAGTCGTACATGTCCTGACATTTGACGCTGATGGCGTGGCCCACCTCGTGGGCGACGAGCGCCTTGCTGCGTTCCGCGGGCCACTGCTCCGCGACCGAGTCGGACAGCTCGATGACTGCGCGTCCCGGTGTGTCCCACCACCAGGTCGTGTAGCCGCCCATACTGCCGTTGTATCCGGCGCCGTTGACGACGGGGGCCCAGTCGAACTCCAGCAGGACCCCGGGAGCGAGTGAGCGGGCGAAGGCCTCGATCTCGAGCCGCGCGCCGCGGAGAGGGCCCGCCTTCTCCGCCAGTTCCGCGTTCTCGGCGGAGATCACCTGGACGGCGGCCGTCTGCAGGGCCGCGTAGGTGGTCGCGGCCGCGTCGTCGATCTCCGTGACCGCGAGCGCGTCCGCGGCGGCGTCGCGCAGGGCGATGACGGCGGCGTTGCGGGTCGAGGGGTGCGCCTTCTCGAAAGCGCCGGCCGCCTGTCCGGTCGCGGAGATCACGGCCACGCCGCTCTCGCGCACGGCGCCCAGACCGTCGGAGGCCTGCACGGACGCCGTCGTCGTGCGCTGCTCGATCTCCTCGAGGAGGGACTGATCCTCTTCCAGCCGGGCCGTGGCGGGGAAGAGCTCCCAGAACCACGCGGGTTTGGCGTCGGGCTGCGGGCGCTCCGCAGCGAGGACCTCCTCGGCTTCCGCACCGATACCTTCGCCGTCGGCCACGGCGGCGTCCAGGGCATCCCAGACGTCCGCGCCCACGGAGATGCCCGCGGTTCCGGTGTCGATGATGACGTGTCCCGCGTCCGTCGCTGCGATGAGCTCCGTCGTGCGGTGCCGGAGCTCGCTCTGGTGGTTCGTGACCGATCGGGCCGCGTCGGCCACGCGCGCGGCGGCCTCGTCGTACCCCTGATTCGCGGTGAGCTGGGTGACGGCGAATCCCGTTCCCGCTGCCCCCACCGCGACGATGACGGCGAGCAGGACTCCGAGCGGCCGGCGGTTCCGCGGTCGTGCAGGGATCGCGGGGCCGGAGGAGAAGGCGGACGGCAGTCGATGCCCGCCGGACGAGGGGAGCTCCGTGACGACCGCGGCGTCCAGCGGGGGGAGGGCGGTCACGGGGCGCTCATCTCGGCAGGGCCTTCCGGTCGGGAGGTGGTCCTGTCAGCGTAGGCGACGGCGGACGCCCGCACACGCACTGACGTGCGGAAGGAGCGAGGAGAGTGGAGGGGGTGACGGGAATCGAACCCGCGCAATCAGTTTGGAAGACTGAGACTCTACCATTGAGCTACACCCCCGGAACCGGAGTCCGGACTCCATCGATCATAGCGGACGGTCGGGCGTGCTCCTGTCCGTTAGACTCGATGGGGCTGAATCTGCGTGCGGATTCCCCGGGGCGTAGCTCAGCTTGGTAGAGCGCCCGCTTTGGGAGCGGGAGGTCGCAGGTTCAACTCCTGTCGCCCCGACTCGACCCCACGACCTTCCAGCCGCGTTCTGCGCGGAAACCACAAGGAGAACACACCAGCATGGCGAACAGCACCGTCGAGAAGCTGACCCCGACCCGGGTCAAGCTCACCATCACGGTCACCCCGGACGACCTCAAGCCCAGCATCGCGCACGCCTACGAGCACATCGCGCAGGACGTCCAGATCCCCGGCTTCCGCAAGGGCAAGGTGCCCGCTCCGATCATCGACCAGCGCATCGGCCGCGGCGCCGTCATCGAGCACGCCGTCAACGAGGGCCTGGACAAGTTCTTCCGCGAGGCGACCGCCGAGCACAAGCTCCGCATCGTCGGCCGTCCGTCGGCCGAGATCACGCAGTGGCCGAGCGAGAAGGACTTCTCGGGCGACCTCCTCGTCGACGTCGAGGTCGACGTGCGCCCGGAGATCGAGCTCCCCGACTACGCGGGCATCACCCTCGAGGTCGACGCCGTGGAGGCCGACGAGGCCGCCCTCGACGCCGAGCTGGAGAACATGCGCGCCCGCTTCGGCACGCTCATCCCCGTCGACCGCCCCGCGGCCAAGGGCGACTTCGTCGAGCTGGACCTCGTCGCCACCATCGACGGCGCCGAGATCGACCGCGCCGAGGGTGTCTCGTACGAGATCGGCTCCGGCGAGCTCCTCGAGGGCATCGACGACGCGATCGAGTCGCTCACCGCCGGTGAGGACACCACCTTCCGCTCCGCCCTCGTCGGCGGCGACCACGCCGGCAAGGAGGCGGAGGTCTCCGTCAGCGTCAAGGCCGTCAAGGAGCGCGAGCTTCCCGAGGCCGACGACGAGTTCGCGCAGATCGCGAGCGAGTTCGACACCATCGCCGAGCTGCGCGACAGCCTGCGTGAGCGCGTCGAGCAGCAGGGCGTCTTCACGCAGGGCTCCGCCGCCCGCGACAAGCTCGTCGAGACGCTTCTCGCGCAGATCGAGATCCCGGTCCCGCCGCAGCTCATCGAGGACGAGGTGCACAACCACCTCGAGGGCGAGGGTCGTCTCGAGGACGACGTGCACCGCGCCGAGGTGACCGAGGCCAGCGAGAAGCAGTTCCGCACGCAGGTGCTGCTCGACACGATCGCCGAGCAGGCCGACGTGCAGGTCTCGCAGGAGGAGCTCTCGCAGTACCTCATCCAGTCCGCCGCGCAGTACGGCATGGCGCCGCAGGAGTTCGTCGAGGCGCTGCAGTCCTCGAACCAGCTCCCCGCTCTGGTCGGCGAGGTCGCCCGGAACAAGGCGCTCGCGATCGCGCTGGGCAAGGTCAAGGTCGTGGACACCAACGGCAAGGCCGTCGACCTCTCCGACTTCGTCGTGACCGACGACGAGGCCGAGTCCGAGGACGAGAAGCCCGCCGAGGCCGAGGAGAAGCCGGCCGCGAAGAAGAAGGCTCCCGCCAAGAAGGCGGCCGCCAAGAAGGACGCCGACGCGGACGAGAAGCCCGCTGCGGAGAAGAAGCCCGCCGCCAAGAAGCCGGCGGCGAAGAAGGCTCCGGCCAAGAAGGACGCCGACACCGCCGAGTGATCGGCGCGGTCGAGTGAAGAGGGCGGGTGCTGCGGCATCCGCCCTCTTTCTCATCGAGGGAAGGGCGACGGGATGACGAGCTGGGACGACCGCATCGAGCAGGTGTGGGCGGAGGCCTCCGGAGAGGAGGTCGGCGACGAGACGATCGCGCGCATCGACGCCCTCGCCGCCGAACGGGGTGCGGACGACGCGAGGGCCGAGTTCGAGCGCGCCGGTGCTCGCGATTCCGCCGGGCGCCCGGCGGAGGCCGTGGAGCTGTACCGCCGCGCCCTGGCGCTCGGCCTCGACGAGGAGCACCGCCCGCAGTGCGTGATCCAGCTCGCGAGCTCGCTGCGCAACCTCGGTGACTACGACGAGGCGCTGAGGGTGATCCGCGCCGAGGAGGAGATCGCGGCGGACGGGCCGTATCGCGACGCGGTCGCAGTGGTGCACGCCCTCATCCTCGCGAGTGCCGGCCGGCCCGCGCAGGGCCTGTCGGTGGCCATCCTCGCCCTCGTCCCGCACCTGCCGCGCTACCACCGGTCGATGACGGCGTACGCGCACGAGATCGCCGGCAGCGACACCTGATATGCCGACGGCGAACACGACCTAGGGGCTGTGCGCGCGCCGGTAGATTCGAATCACTGAAACACGGAAGCAGGAGCTGACATGGCTGAACCCCTCGTCGCGACAAGCGTCTTCGACAGGTTGCTGAAGGACCGCATCATCTGGCTCGGCTCGGAGGTGCGAGACGACAACGCCAACGAGATCTGCGCGAAGATCCTCCTTCTCGCCGCCGAAGACTCCGAGAAGGACATCTACCTCTACATCAACTCGCCGGGCGGCTCGATCACCGCGGGCATGGCGATCTACGACACGATGCAGTTCGTGCCGAACGACATCGTCACCGTCGGCATCGGCATGGCCGCGTCCATGGGCCAGCTGCTGCTGACGAGCGGCACCAAGGGCAAGCGCTACATCACGCCGAACGCCCGCGTGCTGCTGCACCAGCCGCACGGCGGCTTCGGCGGCACCGCGAGCGACATCCAGACCCAGGCGCAGCTCATCCTGTCGATGAAGAAGCGCCTCGCCGAGATCACCGCGTCGCAGACCGGCAAGCCCGTCGAGCAGATCAACGCCGACGGCGACCGCGACCGCTGGTTCACGGCGGAGGAAGCCCTCGAGTACGGCTTCGTCGACCACATCCGCGAGCACGCCAGCGACGTCACCGGCGGCGGCGGCACGGGCGTCGAGTAAGGATTCGAGAGGACACCATGTACACACCCACGTTCCAGTCCGCCGGAAACCTGCCCTCCAGCCGGTATGTGCTGCCGCAGTTCGAGGAGCGCACCGCCTACGGCTTCAAGCGCCAGGACCCGTACAACAAGCTGTTCGAAGACCGCGTGATCTTCCTCGGCGTGCAGGTCGACGACGCGTCGGCCGACGACGTCATGGCGCAGCTCCTCGTCCTGGAGAGCCAGGACTCCGAGCGCGACATCACCATGTACATCAATTCGCCCGGTGGCTCCTTCACCGCGATGACGGCGATCTACGACACGATGCAGTACGTCGCGCCGCAGATCCAGACCGTCGTGCTCGGCCAGGCGGCCTCGGCCGCCTCCGTGCTGCTCGCGGCGGGTGCCCCCGGGAAGCGTCTCGCGCTGCCGAATGCCCGCGTGCTGATGCACCAGCCCGCGATGGGGGAGGCCGGACACGGTCAGGCCTCCGACATCGAGATCCAGGCGGCGGAGATCCTCCGCATGCGTACCTGGCTCGAGGAGACCATGGCCCGTCACACCGGCAAGCCGGTCGAGCAGGTCAACCGCGACATCGATCGCGACAAGATCCTCTCGGCCAACGAGGCGCTGGAGTACGGCATCGTCGATCAGGTGCTCACGTCGCGCAAGCGCGCGTAGTCCGCATCCGTAGAAGAGGACGCCCGTCGATCGACGGGCGTCCTCTTCGCGTCTCCGGCGGATGTGCGCGGGAAGACGGCGCGCCTGCGCATATGAGCAGATGGGTGCGCGAACGCTGAATCCGGCCTACCCTGGAGGAGGAAGGAGGACACCGTGGAAGAAGATCTGCTCATGGTCCGGGTCGCCGAGCTGTACTACGACGAGGACAAGACGCAGGACGAGATCGGTGGCCTCCTGAAGATCTCCCGGTGGAAGGTCGGGCGCCTCCTCACGCAGGCGCGGCAGCGCGGCATCGTCCGCATCGAGATCGTCCACCCGCGCGCCCGTCGGCTCGGCCTCGAGCGCGAGCTCGTGGAGCGGTTCGGGCTCACCGACGCCGTGGTCGTCCCCTCGCCGGAGGGCGACGAGGGCACGCTGGAGCGCGTCGCTCAAGCAGCCGCCGACTTCCTGACCGCCCTTCGTCCGGTTCCGCGCACGCTCGGGGTGAGCTGGGGCAAGACCCTCCGCGCCGTGGCCGAGGCCCTGCCCGACGGCTGGGCGAACGGCGTCACCGTCGTGCAGCTCAACGGCGGTGTCAGCCTCAATCGGCGCTCAGGAGGGGCCGCGGGACTCGCGGTGACCATCGCCCAGCGAGCGTCCGGCCAGGTCTCGCTGCTGCCGAGCCCCGCGATCCTGGAGCACGTCGAGACGAAGCAGGCCATCGAAGGCGACCGCACCGTCGCGGCCGTGCTGGAGGAGGCTGCGGACGCTCAGGCGTTCCTGTTCACCGCCGGACCGTGCGATGCGACCTCCGCCCACGTCGAGAACGGCTATCTCACGGCCGCCGATGTGGAGGAGCTGGCGCGCCGCGGTGCCGTCGGCGACGTCCTCGGGCGCTACGTCGACGCCGAGGGCAACATCGTCGACCCGCAGCTGGACGCCCGCACGGTCGGCGTCTCGCTCGACCGCCTGCGCGGCGCCGCGCGGGCCATCTTCGTGACGGCGGGCCCCGCCAAGCACGACATCGCGCGCACGGTCGTGACCAGCGGCCTGTGCGGGGTCCTGGTGACCGATGAGACCACAGCACGAGCATTGTTGGAGGAACAGTGACGACGACAGAACTCAGCCGCAGGACGGCGGTGGACGTCCTCGGCGGTGAGCCGGATGACGCGACCCTCCGTCGTTTCCTGCACGGCCTCCCCGGCGTGGACGCCGTCGGGCTGGAGCAGCGCGCTGCCGGCCTCGGCACCCGCTCCATCAAGACGACGTCGAAGGCGTGGGCGCTGGACACGATCATCAAGCTGATCGACCTGACCACCCTGGAGGGTGCGGACACCCCTGGCAAGGTCCGTTCGCTCGTCGCCAAGGCGAAGAACCCGGATGCGGCGGATCCGTCCACGCCTCGGGTGGCGGCCGTGTGCGTCTACGGCGACATGGTCGCCGGAGCGGTCGAGGCTCTCGGCAGCCTGCACGGCGACCCCGACGACGGCCTCATCTCGGTCGCCGCGGTGGCCACCGCCTTCCCGAGCGGCCGGTCCTCCCTCGCGATCAAGCTCGCCGACACCGCGGAAGCGGTCGCCGCGGGTGCGGACGAGATCGACATGGTCATCGACCGCGGTGCGTTCCTGTCCGGCCGCTACGGACTGGTGTTCGATCAGATCGCTCAGGTCAAGGAGGCGTGCCGCCGTGAGGACGGTTCGTACGCCTCGCTCAAGGTGATCCTCGAGACCGGCGAGCTGAACACGTACGACAACATCAAGCGCGCCTCCTGGCTCGGCATCCTCGCCGGCGGCGACTTCATCAAGACCTCGACGGGCAAGGTGCAGCCGGCGGCGACGCTGCCGACCACGCTGCTCATGCTGGAGACGGTGCGCGACTGGTATCGCGGGACGGGGGAGCGCATCGGCGTGAAGCCCGCCGGCGGCATCCGCTCGTCCAAGGACGCGGTCAAGTACCTCGTCACCGTCGCCGAGACCGTGGGGGAGGAGTGGCTCCAGCCGCACCTGTTCCGCTTCGGCGCCTCGAGCCTGCTCAACGACGTGCTCCTGCAGCGCCAGAAGCTCACCACAGGCCACTACTCCGGCCCCGACTACGTCACGATCGACTGACTTCTTCGGCCGGTCCCTGAGCCGGTCGAAGGGCAGCAACCCAAGGGATTGAAATGAACTTCCTGGAATACGCTCCGGCTCCGGAGTCCACGGCGGTGCTGAACCTCAAGGACAGCTACGGGCTGTTCATCGACGGCGAGTTCGTCGACGGCTCCGGCACCCCCTTCCGCACCATCTCCCCGGCGACCGAGAAGGAGATCGCCGAGATCGCCTCCGCCGACGACGCGGACATCGACCGCGCCGTCGCCGCGGCCCGTCGCGCCTACGACAAGGTCTGGTCGCGCATGGTCGGCCGCGACCGGGGCAAGTACCTGTTCCGCATCGCCCGCCTCGTGCAGGAGCGCGCCCGCGAGCTCGCCGTCGCCGAGAGCCTCGACAACGGCAAGCCGATCAAGGAGAGCCGCGACGTGGACGTGCCCCTCGTCGCGTCCTGGTTCTTCTACTACGCGGGCTGGGCAGACAAGCTCGACTACGCCGGTCTGGGTGCGAACCCGCGTGCGCTGGGCGTCGCCGGGCAGGTCATCCCGTGGAACTTCCCGCTGTTGATGCTCGCGTGGAAGCTGGCGCCCGCGCTGGCGGCCGGGAACACGGTCGTGCTCAAGCCGGCCGAGACCACGCCGTTGACGGCACTGATCTTCGCCGAGATCCTGCAGCAGGCCGATCTCCCCGCCGGTGTCGTGAACATCGTCACCGGAGCCGGGGCGACCGGTGCCGCCCTGGTGCGTCACCCGGACGTCGACAAGGTCGCCTTCACCGGCTCGACGGGTGTGGGTCGCGACATCGCCCGCGCCGTGGCGGGGACGAACAAGAAGCTGACGCTGGAGCTGGGCGGCAAGGCCGCGAACATCGTGTTCGACGACGCGCCGATCGATCAGGCCGTCGAGGGCATCGTCAACGGCATCTTCTTCAACCAGGGCCACGTGTGCTGTGCGGGCAGCCGCCTGCTGGTGCAGGAGTCGATCCATGACGAGGTCGTCGACCGGCTGAAGAACCGGCTGTCGACGCTGCGTCTCGGCGACCCGCTCGACAAGAACACCGACATCGGCGCGATCAACTCCGCCGCGCAGCTCGCCCGTATCCGTGAGCTCAGCGACGTCGGCGAGGCCGAGGGCGCTGAGCGCTGGACCGCCGACTGCGCGATCCCGGAGCAGGGCTTCTGGTTCGCTCCGACGATCTTCACCGGCGTCGAGGCCTCGCACCGCATCGCCCGAGACGAGGTATTCGGGCCGGTGCTGTCGGTCCTCACCTTCCGGACACCCGCCGAGGCGATCGCGAAGGCCAACAACACCCCGTACGGTCTCTCCGCCGGCATCTGGTCCGACAAGGGCTCGCGCATCCTCGCGGTCGCGGATCGGCTGCGTGCGGGCGTCGTGTGGGCGAACACGTTCAACCGTTTCGACCCGTCGAGCCCGTTCGGCGGCTACAAGGAGTCCGGGTTCGGCCGCGAGGGCGGTCGCCAGGGGCTCACCGCCTATCTCAAGGGAGCCGCAGCATGAGCAAGCGACTGACCGTTCCGAAGACCTACAAGCTCGCGATCGGCGGGGCCTTCCCCCGGAGCGAGTCCGGACGCACGTACGAGGTCGTCTCCCGCAAGGGCGCCTTCCTCGCCAACGCCGCCAAGGCCTCCCGCAAGGACGCTCGCGACGCGGTCGTCGCCGCGCGCGCCGCCGCCAAGGGCTGGTCGGGGGCGACGGCCTACAACCGCGGCCAGGTGCTCTACCGGGTCGCCGAGGTGCTCGAGGGACGTCGGGCACAGTTCGTCGACGAGATCGTGGCGCAGGAGGGCATCCCGTCCTCGGCGGCCACGGCGCAGGTCGACGAGGCGATCGATCTCTGGGTCTGGTACGCCGGCTGGTGCGACAAGTACGCCCAGGTGGCGGGCAACGCGAACCCCGTCTCCGGTCCGTACTTCAACATCTCGGTGCCCGAGCCCACCGGTGTGGTCGCCATCGTGGCGCCGCAGGACTCGGCGCTGCTCGGCCTGGTCTCGGTCGTCGCCCCGGCCCTCGTCGCCGGGAACACCGTCGTCGTGGTCGCGAGCGAGCAGTTCCCGCTCTCCGCGATCAGTCTCGCCGAAGTGCTCGCGACCAGTGACGTCCCCGGCGGCGTGGTGAACGTGCTCACCGGCTCGCCGGCGGAGATCGCGCCGTGGCTCGCCTCGCACCAGGATGTGAACGCCCTCGACCTCGCCGGCGCCGGTGCGCTGGAGTGGGTCGACATGCAGATCGCCGCGGCGGAGACGCTGAAGCGCGTGCTCGCCCCCGGCGACGTGGTCGCCTCGCCGGAGCGGATCGCCGCGTTCACCGAGGTCAAGACGGTCTGGCACACCAAGAGCATGGTCTGACGACACGTCACGATGACCGAGGGCCCCGTCGCGCATCGCGCGGCGGGGCCCTCGTCGTGCGACCAGCGTGCGGGCGACGCCGGTGCTGTGGTTTCATGACGGCATGATGGCGACCTCCGGCGTTCGCGCCCGCCCCGGGCGTGTGACGCTCGTGCTCGCGGCGATCCTCGTGCTCGGCGGATGCGCTGCCGCGCCGGCCGGCGTCGCCGCCGGAGAGCCGACGCCGACCGTGACGCCCACCGCCGCCTGCCCGCAGGTGGACGGCGCCGAGCTTCCGCCGGAGTGTGCGCCGTACGACCCGGAACACGCGATGGAGCAGAACGACCGGCATCGTGAGCGGATGGAGACGTCGGCCGAGGCGGGGGCGGCCGCCGAGCAGCCGGTGGCGGACCTCCGCGTGCGTCTCGAAGCGCTGCGCACGGAGGGCATGATCTCCGTGATCGCCGTCGAGGACGCCTTGCGCGAGGTCGGCCTCGTCCATCACGTCGCCCGGGGAGATGCGCGCGCGGTGGCGTTCGGGGCCGACGGTCCGGAGGGCGGCTGCGTCTTCGGGGAACTGCGTCCCGACGAGGTCCGCGTCGAGGTCGGGGGATACATCATGGACGGCGGCTGCCTCCCCGCGGAATGACGGTGGAGGCACCGTCGTCCGTCGGACCCGCCGAACGACTCGTCGCCAATGCGGCCCGGTGTCGCATGCAGCGGTTAGGCTCGAAGAACGATCCTGATCCCCCCGAGGAGGACGCGCATGGCCCGCATCGGTGAAAGCGCTGACCTGTTCAAGTGCTCTTTCTGCGGAAAGAGCCAGAAGCAGGTGCAGCAGCTCATCGCCGGACCCGGCGTGTACATCTGCGACGAGTGCGTCGAGCTCTGCAACGAGATCATCGAAGAGCGCATGGCGGAGTCGTCCGCCGAGGGGGTCGCCGAGTTCGAGCTGCCGAAGCCCCGCGAGATCTTCACGTTCCTCGAGGAATACGTCGTCGGACAGGAGCCCGCGAAGCGTGCGCTGTCCGTCGCCGTCTACAACCACTACAAGCGCGTGCGCGCTCACGGCACCCTGCAGCCTGCTGAGCAGAAGGCCGAAGAGGTCGAGATCGCCAAGAGCAACATCCTGCTGATCGGGCCCACAGGCTGCGGCAAGACCTACCTGGCGCAGACGCTCGCCAAGCGCCTCAACGTGCCGTTCGCCGTCGCCGACGCGACGGCACTGACCGAGGCGGGCTACGTCGGCGAAGACGTCGAGAACATCCTCCTCAAGCTCATCCAGGCCGCCGACTACGACGTGAAGCGCGCCGAGCAGGGCATCATCTACATCGACGAGGTCGACAAGATCGCCCGCAAGGCCGAGAACCCGTCGATCACCCGCGACGTGTCGGGCGAGGGCGTGCAGCAGGCGCTGCTGAAGATCATCGAGGGCACGGTCGCCTCGGTGCCGCCGCAGGGTGGTCGCAAGCACCCGCACCAGGAGTTCCTGCAGATCGACACCTCGAACGTGCTCTTCATCGTGGCCGGCGCCTTCGCCGGTCTGGAGGACATCGTCTCGGCGCGCGTCGGCAAGCACGGTGTCGGCTTCGGTGCTCCGCTGCACGACAAGGGCAAGGACCTCGACCTGTTCAGCGAGGTGCTCCCGGAAGACCTCCACAAGTTCGGTCTCATCCCGGAGTTCATCGGTCGTCTGCCCGTCGTGACGAACGTGTCACCGCTCGACCAGGCCGCCCTCATCGACATCCTCACCGGTCCGCGCAACGCCCTCGTCAAGCAGTACCAGCGCATGTTCGAGCTCGACGGCGTCCAGCTGGAGTTCGAGGAGGACGCGCTGCGGTCGATCGCCGACCTCGCCGTCGAGCGCAAGACCGGTGCCCGCGGACTCCGTGCCATCCTCGAGGACGTGCTTGGTCCGGTGATGTTCGAGATCCCCTCTGCCGAAGACGTCGCGAAGGTGATCATCACCCGTGCCGCCGTCGACGAGGGCGCCCCGCCCACCATCGTGATGGAGCGCAAGCGCAAGAGCGCCTGAGCCATGGGCGCTGACCCCGTTCCGTGGACGACCGTCGCGCGGACGACGCTCGTCGCCGATCGGTGGATCAGGGTGCATGCGGATGAGTGTCTCGACGAGCACGCCCGCCGGATAGCGCCGTACTACGTCCTCGAGTACGGTGACTGGGTCTCCGTCCTCGCCGTCGATCGCGATGGCGCTGCGATCGTGGTCGAGGAGTACCGCCACGGAGCGGGAGTCCTCGCGTTGGGCACGATCGGCGGGGGAGCGGAGCCCGGCGAGCGTCCGGAAGACGCGGCTACGCGCGAACTCCGGGAGGAGACCGGGTGCGTCGCCGACGAGTTGGTGGCCCTCGGCGCGACCTGGGCGAACTTCGGAACGCACACGAACAAGGTCCATCACTTCCTCGCTCTCGGTTGCATACGCGTCACTGAGCAGTCCCTGGATGAGCACGAGGCCGTCGTCGTGCGGTCCCTGCCGCTGGACCTGGCGGGGGAGCAACTCACCCAGAGCTACCACCAGCTCACCTGGTACAAGGCGATGGACCGACTCCGGCGATAGGACCTGAACGCCTGCTCAGGCCACGGGCATGAGCAGGTCCGTGCGGAGCTCGTCGGGATCGACACCGGGGTCCGAGACGTAGACCTCGATCCAGACGCCGCGCGGGTGCAGCCCCGCCTCCGCCGCACGCGCGACCAGCGCCGCCCATCCGGCGCCGAGGCCGTCGTAGGAACCGAGGACGGTGGTCGCGACGGCCTTCCCCGTCGGCAGGGCCGAGGCGATGATGACGGCCCCGTCGCCCGTGGCGATCGGGTCGGAGGGTGGAGCCTGGACCGGGAAGCCGAGCTCCAGGTCGAACACGCCCATCGGATCGCCGTGGTAGATCGCGAGCGCCGGGCCGGCCGGAATAAGGGTGCCCGCAGAGAAGGCGGCACCGATCGCCGCGTATCCGGAGTCGAAGGCATCGCGGAGGTCGGCGATCCGGATGCCCTCGTGGCGGATGACGGCCAGGGGAACGGCCTCCAGCTCCAGGCTGTCTGCGGGGCCGAACGGAGCGTCAGGGAATGCGTCCATGCGCTCAGGGTCTCACGACTCAGGAATCCAGTCCACGGCGTTTCAGGAGCGGCTCGATCTCGGCGTCCCGTCCCCGGAAGTCGCGGTAGGCGGCCAGCGGGTCCTTCGAACCGCCGACCCCGAGCAGCCGGTCGCGGAAACGGTCCCCATTGGCCCGGGTGAGGCCGCCGTTCTCCCGGAACCACTCCACGGTGTCGGCGTCGAGCACCTCACTCCAGATGTACGAGTAGTACCCGGCGCTGTAGCCGCCGGAGAAGACGTGGGCGAAGTAGGTGGAGGAGTACCGGGTCGGAACGGCGGGATCGTCGAGGCCGATGTCCGCCAGTGCGGCCGCCTCGAAGTCGGCGACATCGTCCACTGCGTCGTCGACGGAGAGCCGGTGCCACGCCTGATCCAGCCACGCCGCGGCGAGGTACTCGCTGGTCGCGTGGCCCTGGTCGAAGGTCGCGGTGTCCCGCAGCCGCGCCACGATGGCGGGATCCAGCGGCTCGCCGGTCTCATGGTGCCGGGCGTAGTGGTCGAGGACCTCGGGCCAGAGGATCCACATCTCGTTCACCTGGCTCGGGAACTCGACGAAGTCGCGGAACACGTTGGTCCCGGCGAAGTGCGGGTAGGTCACCGTGGCGAACAGGCCGTGCAGAGCGTGCCCGAACTCGTGGAACAGCGTCGTCACCTCGTCGAGCGTCAGCAACGTGGGCTCGCCGTCCCCGGGCTGCGGGACGTTGAGGTTGTTGACCACGACCGGGGCGCTGCCGCGCAGACGGGACTGGCTGACGATCGCGTTCATCCAGGCGCCGCCGCGCTTGGAGTCGCGGGTGTAGAGGTCGAGCACGTAGAGCCCGAGTGGGGAGTCGTCGGCGTTGCGCACCTCGAAGACGCGGGCCTGCGGGTGGTAGGCAGCGAGGTCGTGCCGTTCGTGGAAGGTCACCCCGTACAGGCGGGTCGCCGCGAAGAACACGCCGTCCTGCAGCACGCGCTCCGCCTCGAACCAGGGGCGCAGGGCGGCGGTGTCGATGGCGTAGCGGGCGGTGCGCACGCGCTCGGTGTAGAACGCCCAGTCGTGGGCTTCCACGGGGAAGGGGTCCGGTTCGGTCTCGTCGACGATCGCCTGGAGCGCGTCCCGTTCGGTGCGGGCGTTACGCGCGGACGGCGCGGACAATCGGCGCAGCATCCGCTCGACGGCCTCGGGGGAGCCCGCCGTCTCGTCGGCGGTGACGTAGGCGGCATGCGACGGGTACCCGAGGAGGCGCGCGCGCTGGGCGCGGAGGCGCACGATCTCGCGCAGCACCGGACGGTTGTCGTTGCCGTTGTCCCGCGATCCCCGCGCGCGCGACGCCGCCATGATCCGGCGACGGGATTCCCGCACCGCGAGCCGTGCGAGGGCCGGATGGCCGGTGAACAGCGGCAGGGTGAGGAGGTAGCGGCCGTTGAGCCCGCGGTCGGCCGCGGCGCGTGCGGCCGCGGACAGCTCGCCGGCGCTGAGGCCCTCCAGTTCGGCGGCGGAGTCGAAGACCACGGCGAGGTCGTTCGTATCGCTCAGCAGATTCCGCTCGAAGGTGTTCGTGAGCACGGACAGCTTCTGGTTCAGAGCCGTGAGCTGCGCCTTCGCCTCGTCGTCGAGCCCGGCGCCGGCATGCGTCATCTCGCGGTGGTAGCGCTCCACGAGGTAGCGCTGCTCAGGATCGAGGTCGAGGGTGTCGCGTTGCTCGTACACGTGGGCCACGCGCGCGTAGAGCGCCGCATCGAGCGTGATCGCATCCTGGTGGGCGGCCATGAGCGGCGCGAGCTCCTCGTCGATCGCCTGGATCTCCGGCGTGGCATCGGCGGAGCTCACCGTGTAGAACGCGTGCGCCACCCGGTCGAGGAGCGCGCCGGACCTCTCCAGCGCCTCGAGGGTGTTCTCGAACGTCGGCATCGACCGTACGCGGGTGATGTTCGCGACCTCGGCGAGCTGCTCCGCGAACCCGGCGCGGAAGGCGGGGAGGTAGTGTTCCGGACGGATGGCCCGATAGTCCGGGAGCCCGAAGGGGAGGGTCGACGGCTGCAGCAGCGGGTTCGTGGCGTCGCTCATCCTCCGAGCCTAGCCACCGCCGTCTCCGGAACGCTCCGCGCTCAGACGGGTCATCACCTCCCGCAGGGCGTCGACGACGACGCGGACCGAGCGGCGGCGCAGGTTCTCCGGCCGTGCGAGGACGTCGATCATGCGGTGCGTGCTCACGCCTCGGAGCGGGATGCGCACGATGGCGCGATCGTCCACGCTGCGCGAGGTGAACCGGGGGAGCATGCCCAGAACGCCGCCGGCCGCGACCACCGCCGACACCGCACCGTAGTCGTTGATGCGGTGCCGGACTTCGACCGGGCGGCGGGCGACGGCGGCGACGGCGCGGAGCACGTCGTCGGGGGAGTACCCCACACGGCTCGTCACCCACTGCTCTTCGGCGATCTCGTCCGGCGAGAGGGTGCGGCGATCGGCGAGAGGGTGGTCGGCGGAGACGGCGACGTCCAGAGGCTCGCGGACGAGACCCACGGCGCGGACACCCTCGGTCGGCCACGGCGCGGAATGCTCCATCCGATGGGCGAGGACGAGGTCGTACCGCGCGGTGAGTCCGGGGAACTCGCTCTGCGCGACGTCCTCGTCCGTGAGACGCACGGTCGGGGCGTGCTCCTTCCCGGACAGCTCCCGCACGAGTGGGCCGAAGAGCGCCTGGCCGACGCTGTGGAAGCCGCTGATGCTCACCTCTCCCGTCGCCGCGCCCTCGAAGTCGTCCAGGGCGTGGCGCGCCGCCGCCATCGCGTCGATGGCCTCGGCTCCGGCTGCTGCCAGCACCTCGCCGGCGGCGGTCAGCACGAGCGTGCGGCCCTGGCGACGGGTGAGCGGGGCCGGGAAGGAGCGCTGCAGCGCGGCGAGCTGCTGCGAGACCGCGGAGGGGGTGACCCGGAGCGCTTCGGCGACGGCGGTCGCGCTTCCCAGCGCTCCGAGTTCGCGGAGGATCTGGAGCTGGTGGAGTTCCACGACAACAGTTTAGTTCTTGCTACAGAGTGGATGCAGAAGATGCCGATTGTTCTACAGCAAAGGATGCGATGAGATCAGAGCATGAGAGCTCTGTTCAAGGAGGAACCCGGCGCCGGCCTCGCGCTCGTGGAACGCCCCGACCCGGTGGCAGGCCCCGGCGAGGTCGTCATCCGCGTCCTCCGCACCGGCATCTGCGGAACCGATCTGCACATCCGGCGCTGGGACGACTGGGCGGCCTCCGCGATCGCCGCTCCCCTCATCCCGGGACACGAGTTCTACGGGGAAGTCGTCGAGGTCGGGCCGCTCGTCCACGACATCGCGGTCGGCGACCGGGTCTCCGGCGAGGGACACATCGTCTGCGGCACCTGCCGGAACTGCCGTGCCGGACGGCGGCAGATGTGCATCCGCACGATCGGACTCGGGCTGCAGCGCGACGGCGCCTTCGCCGAGTACCTCTCGCTGCCGGCGACGAACGTGTGGGTCCACCACGCCGAGGTCACCCCGGAGCTCGGCGCGATCTTCGACCCGCTCGGCAACGCCGTGCACACCGCCCTCCGCTTCCCGCTCGTCGGTGAGGACGTGCTCGTCACCGGGTGCGGTCCGATCGGCCTGATGGCGATCGCCGTCGCCCGGCATGCGGGCGCCCGCTTCATCGTCGGGACCGATGTGAGCGCGCCGCGCCTGGAGATGGCGCGCGGGATGGGAGCCGACGAGGTCGTCGACGTCTCCCGCCAGGAGATCCGCGACGCGCAGCGGGCGCTCGGCATGCGCGAGGGTTTCGACATCGGCTTCGAGATGAGCGGCGCGGCGTCGGCGCTCCCGGCGATGATCGACAACATGAACCACGGAGGACGCATCGCCATGCTCGGGCTGCCGTCGACCGGATTCGACATCGACTGGGGCAAGCTCGTCACGCACATGCTCACGATCACCGGGATCTACGGCCGGGAGATGTTCGAGACATGGAACGCCATGGGGGCGATGCTGCAGACCAGTGCGACGTTGCGCGAAGCGATCGGTCGGGTGATCGCCGAGGTCGTACCGGCGCGCGACTGGGAGCGCGGATTCGCGGCGGCGGAGTCCGCCGGCACGGGCAAGATCATCCTCGACTGGACGGAGCTGTGATGTACGCGACCTTCAAGGACCATGTGGCGCAGGAGCTGGCGGGAATCGAGGAGGCGGGGCTCACCAAGCACGAGCGCGGCATCCACGGACCGCAGCGGGCGGAGATCACGGCCGACGGCGCCGAGGTGCTCAACTTCTGCGCCAACAACTACCTGGGGCTGGCCGACGACCCGCGCATCCTCGCTGCGGCCCGGACGGCCCTGGACGAGTGGGGGTACGGGCTCGCGAGCGTCCGCTTCATCTGCGGCACGCAGGAGCAGCACCTCGAACTGGAGCGTCGGCTCGCGGACTTCCTCGGCACCGATGACGCGATCCTCTACTCCTCCTGCTTCGACGCGAACGGCGGTGTCTTCGAGACGCTGTTCTCCGCCGAGGACGCGATCATCTCGGACGAGTTGAACCACGCGTCCATCATCGACGGGATCCGGCTGTCCAAGGCGCGCCGGCTCCGCTACCGCAATCGCGACATGGCGGATCTGGAGGAGCAGCTGCGGGCGGCCGCCGATGCCCGGTTCCGCGTGATCGTGACCGACGGTGTCTTCTCGATGGACGGCTACATCGCCCCGCTGGCCGAGATCTGCGACCTGGCGGAACGCTACGACGCGCTCGTCTTCGTTGACGACTCGCACGCGGTCGGCTTCGTCGGCGACAACGGGCGCGGAACCCCCGAGCTGTGCGGCGTCGCGGATCGCGTGGACATCTACACCGGCACGTTCGGCAAGGCACTGGGCGGCGCCTCCGGCGGGTACGTCGCCTCCCACGCGGAGATCGTCGCGCTGTTGCGTCAGCGCTCCCGTCCGTACCTGTTCTCGAACACCCTCGCTCCGGCCATCGTGGCCGGAACGCTGACCGCGCTCGACCTGGTCGAGGGGTCGGCCGACCTCCGGGCGCGGCTCCGCGACAACGCGGCCCTGTTCCGCGCTCGGATGGCGGAGGAGGGCTTCGACCTGCTTCCGGGCGAGCATCCGATCGTCCCGGTCATGTTCGGCGACGCCGCCCTCACCGCCCGGATCGCCGCGGCGATGCAGGATCAGGGTGTCTACGTGACGGCGTTCAGCTTCCCGGTCGTGCCGCGGGGCAAGGCGCGTATCCGGGTGCAGCTCTCCGCAGCGCACACGCCCGACCAGGTGGAGCGCTGCGTGGCGGCCTTCGTCGCGGCCCGGGATACCGTGGGTTGACTGGATGCAAAGAAACACTTGCAAAGAGTTGTTTGCAAGCGTATCTTTGCATCATGACGAACGAGACGCAGGTACGGACGCTGGATGCAGGGGCGCTGAAAGCGCTCGCGCATCCGCTGCGGGTCAAGATCTTCGATCTGCTCGCCTCTCGTGGTCCCCAGACGGCCAGCTCTCTCGCAGCCCTCGTGGGGGAGACCTCGGGATCCACCAGCTATCACCTCCGCGCTCTCGCGGCCCACGACCTCATCCGCGAGGTGGAAGGCCGGGGTACGGCACGGGAGCGATGGTGGGAGCGTCCGAAGGGACGCATCGATATGCCGGGCCCGGACGAGCAGATGTCGCCGGCCAACCGTGCCGCGGCGCAGATCGTCACGTCGGAGTTCTTCCGGCTCCGGCACGAGACCTTGATGCAGTACCTCAACCGCCCGGAGTCGGACGTTCCCGAGGGGTGGCGCGACGTCGGCATCACCATCACGACGCACCTCGACGTCACGCCGGCGCAGGCCATGGCGCTGCGGCAGGAGATCGAGGATCTCATCGAGCAGGCCATCGAACGCTATCGCGGTCAGACCGGGCCCGACGTCCGACGGGTCTCCGTGCGGGCCGAGCTGTTCGACCTGCCGACGTCGCCGCGGGAGGCCCTCGCCGGTGCGGGCGAGACGACGGAGGCATCATGACCGCCGCGACCCTGCACCTCGTCAGTCCCACACGGACGGAGCGCGGCCTGCTGCGCCTCGCCGACCGGGTCACCGCCGGGGTCGAGCAGCGGATCGAGCGGCGCGCGCAGCGTCGGACCCTCGCCCTCGACCTCGTCCGCGAACAGCAAGCCCGCCGCCACGACCCGCATGCCGTGGATCATCTCCTCGCGCAGCTCGGAGCGTCGCGCCGCTGACCCGAGACCCCGGGTACGCGGCGAGACCCCCTCCTTCCCGCGCGGGAAGGAGGGGGTCTCGACGATGAAGCGGGGTCTCGCGATCAGAAGGGACGGGCGATGACCTCGCCGGAGGGGGTCTGGAGGACCTCCCAGCCGGCGTCGAGCTCCGCGATCGCGCGGCCCTCGAGCCAGGTGAGGGTCCAGTGGCCGGTGAGGCCCTGGGACTCGACCTCGGCGATGGCGGGACGCAGCGCCTCGGGGACCGACGCGGGCGGCTGTGCACCCGTGGCCCAGCGCGTGCCGAGCTGCATCAGGAGGCCTCGACCGGGGCGAGCTCGATCGCGGTGACCGCGAACTCCTCCGCCTCGGTGATCTCGAGCTCGGCGATGCGGCCGACCGCGCGGAGGTCGTCCGCTGCGGCGCGCAGGGCCTCGACCTTCGCGGCGGGAGCGGCGATGGCGGCACGGGAGACCGGGGTCTTCTGCGATGCCTTCGCCTCGGTCTTCGCGCGCCGGATGCCGATGAGCGCCTCGCTCGCGGCGGCCAGCACGGCCGGGTCGCCCTCGATGCCGAGCTTCTCGGGCCACGCTGCGGTGTGCACGGAGCCTTCCTCGAACCACGACCAGGCCTCCTCGGTGGCGAAGGAGAGCACCGGTGCGAGCAGCCGGAGCAGCGTGGACAGCGCCAGACGCAGCGCGAGGGCGGCCGAGGCCTGGCCCACGTCGTTCTGGTTGTAGGCGCGCTCCTTCACGAGCTCCAGGTAGTCGTCGCAGAACGTCCAGAAGAACGCCTCGGTCAGCTCCAGCGCCCGCGCCGCGTCATACCGGTCGAAGGCCGCGGTCGCCTCGGCCACCACGCCGTCGAGTGCCGTGAGCATCGAGGCGTCGAGCGCGTGCGTCACCTGGGCTCCCTCGGGCACCGGGAACGACAGCACGAACTTGGCGGCGTTGAGCACCTTGATCGCGAGACGCCGGCCGATCTTCACCTGGGTCGGGTTCTGCGGGTCGAAGGCCGCGTCCATGCCGAGGCGGCTCGACGCCGCCCAGTACCGCACCGCGTCCGAGCCGTGGGCGTCGAGCACGTCGGCCGGGGTGACCACGTTGCCCTTCGACTTCGACATCTTCTTGCGGTCGGGGTCGACGATGAAGCCCGAGATGGCGGCGTTCTTCCACGGGGCGCGGCCGTCTTCGAGCGTGGAGCGCAGCATGGTCGAGAAGAGCCAGGTGCGGATGATGTCCTGTCCCTGCGGGCGCAGATCGAACGGAGCGGTGAGCTGCCACAGCTCCTCGTCCCGCTGCCAGCCGCCCGCGAGCTGCGGGGTCAGCGACGAGGTCGCCCACGTGTCGAGGATGTCGGCCTCGGCGTCGAACCCGCCCGGCACGCCGCGCTGGGCCTCGGTGTAGCCGGCCGGCACATCCGTGGTCGGGTCGATGGGCAGCGCGGCCGCGTCCGGGGTGAGCACGCGGTCGTAGTCGCGCTCGCCGTTCTCGTCCAGCGCATACCAGAGCGGGATCGGCACGCCGAAGAACCGCTGCCGGGACACGAGCCAGTCGCCGGTGAGGCCGCCGACCCAGTTCTCGTAGCGGACCCGCATGAAGTCGGGGTGCCACGCCAGCTCGGTACCATGCGCGAGGAGCTGATCGCGCAGCTCGCCGTCGCGGGCGCCGTTGCGGATGTACCACTGCCGGGTCGAGACGATCTCGAGCGGGCGGTCACCCTTCTCGAAGAACTTCACGGCGTGCTGGAAGGGCTTGCCGACGGCGGTCATGTCGCCGGTCTCCTGCAGCTTCTCCACGATCGCCTTGCGGGCGCTGAAGACGGTCTTGCCCGCCACGTTCTCCGCGTACCAGGCGCGGGCGTCGGCGTCGGCCACGATCGAAGGGGCCTCGGCGAGGAAACGGCCGTCGAGGCCGATCGTCGTCATGTTCGGCAGGGATTCGCCGGCGGCGGTGCGCAGCTCGCGCCACCAGATGATGTCCGTCACGTCGCCGAAGGTGCAGACCATCGCCGCGCCCGTGCCCTTGTCGGGCTGGGCGAGGTGGTGACCGTGGATCTCGATCTCGGCGCCGAAGTAGGGCGTGCGGACCTTGGTGCCGATGAGGTGCTTGTGCGGCCCCTCGGGGTGGGTCACGATCGCGATGCACGCGGGGAGGAGCTCCGGGCGGGTGGTGTCGATCGCGATGGAGCCGGAGCCGTCCGCGAAGGGGAACTCGATCGTGTGGTACGCGGCCTGCTGGTCGCGGTCCTCGAGCTCGGCCTGCGCGATCGCGGAACGGAAGTCGATGTCCCACAGCGTCGGCGCGAGAGCCTGGTACGCCTCGCCGCGCTCGATGTTGCGGAGGAAGGCGAGCTGGCTCTGCCGGATCGTGTCGTCGGAGATGGTGCGGTACGTCTGCGTCCAGTCCACGCTCAGTCCGAGCTGACGGAACAGCGCCTCGAACTGCTTCTCGTCCTCGATCGTGAGGCGCTCGCACAGCTCGATGAAGTTGCGACGGCTGATCGGCTGCTGGTCGGCCGCCCGGCTCGACTTGTTGTCGCCGCCCTCGAACGGCGGGGTGAAGTCGGCGTCGTAGGGGAGCGAGGGGTCGCAGCGCACGCCGTAGTAGTTCTGCACGCGGCGCTCGGTGGGCAGACCGTTGTCGTCCCAGCCCATCGGGTAGAACACGGTCTTGCCGCGCATGCGCTCGTACCGGGCCTTGACGTCGGTGTGCGTGTAGGAGAACACGTGACCGATGTGGAGGCTCCCGGAGGCGGTGGGCGGCGGGGTGTCGATCGAGTAGACGCCCTCACGACCGAGCTCGGCGGCGCGCAGACGGTCGAACAGGTATGTGCCCTGCTCCGCCCAGGCGGCGTCCCACTTCGCTTCGAGACCTTCGAGTGCGGGCTTGTCGGGAATGGCGGACATGGAGGTCTCCTCGAGCGATGTATGCGGCACTGTGTGAGCGTGCCTGAGTGTGGGTGGTGCCGCCCAGTCTACCGAGCGCACGGGCGCGGCGCTCGACCCGGGGGAGCGTCCGGCGCGGCGCTGCGGCCGGCCCCCTCGACGCTGGAAGGATCGGAGCATGACACCGCCGTCGTCCTCGTCCTCCCGTCCCCGTCTCGCCGACCTCGGCGTGCCGTCCGGAGCCTTCCCGCGCGGCGCGGAGAACGCGATCACCGACGTCTCCGGTGTGCGGGTGGGGCACGCCACGCTGCACGGCGACGGTCTGCACACGGGCGTGACGGCGATCGTCCCCGACGCCCTCACCGCCGAGCGCCGCAGCCTTCCCGCGAACCTCTCCGTGGGCAACGGCTACGGCAAACTCGTCGGCGCCACGCAGCTCCGGGAGCTCGGGGCGCTGGAGACGCCGATCCTGCTGACCTCGACGCTGTCCGTGTTCCGCGTCGCGGACGCGCTGCTCGGGCATCTGCTGGCGACGCCGGCGCACGCACGGACGACCACGCTGAACCCGGTGGTGGGCGAGACGAACGATGGGTTCCTCTCCGACATCCGCCGGCGCGCCGTGGGGGAGGAGCAGGTGGCGGCGGCCCTGGCCGCGGCCGCTCCGGGAGCGGTCGCGGAGGGAGGCGTGGGCGCCGGTGCCGGTACCGTCGCCCTCGGGTACAAGGGCGGCATCGGCACGGCATCGCGGCTGGTCGAGGTCGCGGGGCGCTCGGCCACGGTCGGCGTCCTCGTGCAGACGAACTTCAGCGGCACGCTGCGGATCGCCGGCGTCCCGCTGCCCGCGGAGGAGCTCCTCGCCGATGCTCCGGCACAGCCCGTCGGCAATTCCTGCATGATCGTCGTCGCGACGGACGCGCCCGTCGACGGGCGGCAGCTCGGCCGCGTGGCCAACCGGGCCGTGTTCGCGATGCGCGGTGTCGGCGCCGACTATGCGCAGGGCAGCGGCGACTACGCGATCGCCTTCTCGGTGCACGACCAGGCGGACGGCGGTCCGGCCGCGGACGACGAGCTCTCGCCGCTCTTCGCCGCGACGATGGACGCGGTCGAGGAGGCCCTGGTCAACTCGGTGCTTGCGGCGGAGACGACGGTGGGCCCCGAGGGGCGGACGGCGCACGCGGTACCGATCGATCGGGTGCGGGAACGCCTGGCTCGCGCCGGGGTCGTCTGACCCGCGTTCACAACTCAGGAGAAACCGGGTCGGCGGCGCCGCGGGAGCGGCGCGTCGTACCGACCGCCGCCGGATGTCCTGAGTTGTGAACCGAGGTCAGTCGGCGAGCGCGGCGTGGATGCCCTCGCCGATAAGGCGCATGGCGGCCAGCACCGGTCCGCGTCCGTCGGCGCCCCGGTCCCAGTTCGCCAGGACGGCGTAGGCGATCCGGCGGGTGGGGGACATGACGATCCCGGTGTCGGCGCGGACGCGGGAGATCGTGCCGGTCTTGTTCAGCAGCCAGACGCCGCGATCGAAGCCCCAGTGCGCGAGCGGGTCGAGGTCGAACGCCGACGCGACCATCGACAGGTCCATGCCCGCGCCCAGCCAGCGGCGCAGCGTGTCGGCCGAGGCGGGGGAGAGATCGGTCCCATCGGCGAGCCGCGACATGAAGAGCACGAGTTCCGCGGCGTTCGCGTGCGACAACGTCTTCGGGGCGCCGGGCGGGATCGGCCACCGCACGATATCGTCGAGGGCCGAGGCGGTGTAGCCGAGCGCGCGGGTATGCTCCTGCACGGTCGGGATGCCGATGACGCGACCCAGCGTGTTGGTCGCGGCGTTGTCGCTCACGGCCCCGATGAGAGCGGCCACGTCGTACAGCGACAGCTCGGACGCCTGCAGCAGGTACCAGAGACCGGAGTCCTCGATGGCCTCGACCGGCCGGCGGGTCACACGCTCGTCGAGAGTCCGCGTACCGGCGTCCACCTCGGCGAGGAGGCGGTGCAGGAGGAAGATCTTGCCGACGCTCGCCGTGTCCAACACCGTCTCAGGTTCATGGCGCAGCAACACCTCGCCCGAGTCGATGTCCTGGACGAGGACAGACCAGGCGGTGCCGTTCTCGTCGGGGAGCTCCAGGTCGATCGCGCTCATGCGTCCTCCTCGTCTCGTGCGCGTCCGGTGACATGCGCACGGATGAGCTCGCCGACGGCGCGCATGCCGTCGAGCACGGGCGCGCGGAGGTCGGCCGCGGAGTCCTTCCAGTTCGCCGCCACCGCATACGCGACGGCGGCCCTCGGGCCCCGCAGCAGTCCGACGTCGACGCGGGCGAAGCTCACGCTGCCGGTCTTGTGACGCAGCACCATGCCCTGATACTCGGCCTCGACGTGGGCGAGGGGGTCGAGCAGGAAGGCGTCGGCGGTCATCGACGTGTCGGTGTCGGCGGCGAGCCAGTCCAGCACCCGGGCGCTCACCGCGGGGGAGAACGCCTCGCCGGCGCCGAGCCGGCGCATCACGTCGGACAGCTCGGCCGCCGTGCCGAACGACGGGGTCCAGGGCAGGTCGGGGGTGCGCTCGTTGCGGATGTAGTCGTGCAGCGCCGTGTCGCGGTACCCGAGGGCCGGGGCGACGGCCCGCACCTCCTCCAGGCCGCAGAGATGGATCAGCGCGTTCGTGGCGAGGTTGTCGCTCACCGCACCGACGAGGAGCGCCGCGTCGTGGACCGTGATGCGCTGATCGTGCATGCGGTACAGCAGCCCGGAGTCCTCGACGCGGTGCTCGTCCGGGACCGCGATCCGGTCGTCCTCGGCGAGCGCGCCCGTTTCCAGCCGCCGAGCGACCTCGAGGAGCAGGAAGATCTTGCCGATGCTCGCGGTCTCGCACTGGGTGTGCGGCTCGTGCTCGGCCAGGGTCTCGCCGCTGCCGGCGTCGACGAGCCGGATCGACCAGGTGACGCGGGGGTCGAGGGGCGGAAGGGCGATCATGGCCGTCCCACCGTGAGGCGGGGCTCGTCGCCGGTCGCGTCCAGCACCCCATCCACACCGAGCGGGATGGTGAGGGCGTGCGGGTCGTGGCCGAAGCCCTGCTCCCACAGCACGGGGACGCCGGCGTCCTGGAATTCGTCCCGCATGAGCGCGTGGACGAGGTCGAGGTCGCCGCACTCGTGCCAGGAGCCGAGCACGATGCCCGTCGCCTGCGCGAGACGGCCCGCGCGCCGGAGCTGCGTGACGAAGCTGTCGAGGCGGTACGGCTCCTCCGTGATGTCCTCCAGGAAAAGGATGCCGGGGGCGGGGACGTCCGCCTCCGGGGCGCCGAGTCCGGCGGCGAGCAGACTGAGGTTGCCGCCCGTGAAGCGTCCCTCGGCGCGACCCGGCGTCATGATCTCGGTCTTCGGACCGATGAGCTCCCGCCCGCGGCAGGGTTCGAAGAGCCAGCGCTGTACGTCGTCGCGCACCTGCTCCGAGTCGCGGAAGACGTTGTTGCCCGCCATCGGGCAGAAGAGCGTCGCGACGTCGAGATGCGCACGCCACGTCTCGTGCAGCGCCGTCACGTCGGACGAGCCCGTGAGCAGCTTCGGCCGTCCGTCCTTGCGCAGCGCCCCTCGGCGCATGTCGGCCCAGTCGATGCCGTCGAGGAGGCGCAGGGCCCCGTAGCCGCCGCGTGCCGTGACGACGGCGTCCACGTCCGGATCGAGCCAGGCGTCGACGAGGTCGGCGCGGCGGAGGTCGTCAGGCCCCGCGAGGTACGACGCGCGCGGGTGGGGCGTGAGGACGTGCGCCCCCACGCGGACCTTCAGGCCCCAGGACTCGTAGTAGCCGACGGCGCGCTGCGTGTTCTCCTCGTTGCCGGGACCGGATGGCGAGACGATCGCCACCGTGTCGCCGGGCTGCAGGGGAGCCGTGTCGAGATACGGCGACACCGCCGCCTCCGTCAGGGTGCTCATGCCGTCTTCTCCTCGATGCGCGGCGCCGCGGACAGCAGGTGCCGGGTGTACTCGTGCTGCGGGTTCAGCAGCACCTCTTCGGTGGGTCCGTGCTCGACGATCTGCCCGTGGTACATCACCGCGACCGTGTGGGCGATGTTCCAGGCCAGGCCGAGGTCATGCGTGATGACGAGGGCCGAGAGCCCGAGGCGGCGACGCAGCTCCAGCAGGAGGCCGAGGATCTCTCCGCGCACTGACGCGTCGAGCGAGGCGACGGGTTCGTCGGCGATGAGCAGCTGCGGCTGCACGGCGAGCGCTCCGGCGATCACGACGCGCTGCCGCTGCCCGCCGCTGAGCTCCTGCGGGATGGCGCCGAAATAGCGCTCCGGCGGGGTGAGCTCCGCATCGGCGAGGCTCTGCGTCACCCGCTCGCGCTCGTCGCCGGGGAAGCGCTGCACACGCAGCCCCTCGGCGACGGACTCGTACACGCTGTGCTTCGGGTTCAAAGCCGCCCACGGATCCTGCAGCACGAGCTGCACCTGCGAGCGGAACCGCGCGAGGTCGCGTCCTTTCGACGGGATCGGTGCGCCGTCGAAGAGGATCTGCGACCCGGGGTCGGCTGGCTGGAGTCCCATGAGTGCGCGGGCGAGGGTCGACTTGCCGGAGCCGGACTGGCCGACGAGCGCGACGATCTCGCCTTTGCGCACCGAGAGGTCGACGTCGCGGACCGCATGCACGGGGCGCCCGCCGGAGCGGTAGGTGACGTTGACTCCGCGGGCCTCCAGCAGCACCTCGTCGCCGTGGGTGATCTCCGGCACGTCGTCCGCATCGCGGCCGTGCCGGGTCACCGGGGCCATCCGGGAGGCCGGGTCGCCGATCGTGGGGAAGGCGTCGGCGAGCTGGCGGGTGTACGCCTCCTGCGGGGTGGTGCAGACCGCGTAGCTCTCGCCGACCTCGACGAGCTCCCCGTCGCGCATGATGGCGATCCGGTCGCACGCCGTGGCGAGCACCGAGAGGTCGTGGCTGATCATGAGCATCGAGATGCCGCGCTCCGCCACGAGACGGGAGATCATGTCGAGGATCTGCTTCTGCACGATCACGTCGAGCGCGGTGGTCGGCTCGTCCGCGATGATGACCTCGGGATCGCAGGCGAGGGCCATCGCGATCATGACGCGCTGCTTCTGGCCGCCGGAGAGCTCGTGCGGATACGACTCGCTCTTCTGCTGCGGCAGGTCGACGATGTCGAGCAGCTCCCGCACCCGCTCCTTGCGCGCCTTCTCGCCCTTCCATCGATCGGAGGCGTGCAGCTCCAGCGCCTCCAGGAGTTGCCAGCCCACCGTGCGGACCGGGTTGAGCGAGTGCATCGCGCCCTGGAACACGATGGACGTCTGCGCCCAGCGCACGGCGCGCAGCTGCCCGAAGGACAACGTGGCGACGTCCTCGTCGCCGAGCAGCACGCGGCCGCTGAGCCGGGCGTTGCGCGGCAGGAGCCGGAGCACGCTCATGGCGAGAGTGGACTTGCCGGAGCCGGACTCGCCGGCGATGCCGAGGGTCTGCCCGGCGGGAAGGGTGAGCGAGACGTTGCGTACGGCCGCCACCTCGTCCCGACCCGACCGCCCCGAGGTGCGGTACGTGATGGAGACGTCGTCGAAGATCAGGTCGGGCATCTCAGCGGCTCCTCAGCGTCGGGTTGGTGATGTTCTCGACGGCGCGGCCCATCAAGGTGAACGACAGCACGACGAGGACGATGGCGATGCCCGGCACGAGCACGTACCACCAGTAGCCGCTTGTCGCCGCGGAGACGTCCATCGCGTTCTTCAGGATCGAGCCCCACGACTGCAGGGTGGTGTCGCCGAGGCCGAGGAACGCCAGGGTGGATTCGGAGATGATCGCCGAGCCGACGGTGAGCGTCGTGTTGGCGAGCACGAGCGGCAGCACCCCGGGGAGGAGGTGCTTCATGATGATGTGCCAGTGCCCGGCGCCGAGGGCCCGTGAGCGTTCGATGTAGTCGCGCGATTCGACGGACAGGGTCTGCGCGCGGACGACGCGGGCGGTGCCGGCCCAGGAGGTCAGGCCGATCGCGATGATGATCGTCCAGACGCCACGGCTCAGCACCGACGAGAGCACGATCGCGAGGATCAGCGACGGCAGCACGAGGAAGAAGTCGATGATGCGCATCATCAGCCCCCCGAAGAAGCCGGTGAAGTGGCCCGCCGAGAGGCCGACGAGGGTGCCGATGATCATCGACATCGCCGTGGCGGCGAGGCCGACGAGCAGGGACACCCGGGCGCCCCACACCATGCGGACCCAGATCTCGCGACCCTGATGGTCGGTGCCGAGGGGATGCTCCCAGGACGGCGGGGCGAAGCGCTGCACGTCGACGAGCTTCGTGACGTCGAGCATGCTGGCGGGGGCGATCACGGGGGCGAAGATCGCGATGAGGGCCACGATCACGAGGAAGACGAGGCCCACCATGCCCGCCCGGTGCTGGGCGAACTGCCGGCAGAAGTCGACGAAGGCGGTGCCGCGGCGGTGCCACGCCAGGGCGCGGGGGGAACGGATAGTCGGGGTTGCCGTGGTCATGCGCGCCTCACCCTCGGGTCGAGCTGCCGGTAGATGAGGTCCGCGATGAGGTTCATCGCGATGATGATCGTGGAGAACACCACGAAGGTGCCCTGCAGGAGCGGGAGGTCGGGGCCGGAGATGGCCTCGAAGGTGAGCTTCCCGAGCCCGGGCCAGGAGAACACCGTCTCCACCGTGACGGCCCCGGCGATGAGACCGCCGATGTGCATGAAGACGAGGGTGACGGTCGGCAGCAGGGCGTTGGGAACGGCGTGCCGACGGCGGACGAGGTCCTCTCGGAGGCCCTTGGCCCGAGCGGTGGTGAGGTAGTCGGCGCCCATCTCCTCGAGGAGCGAGCTGCGCATCACCATGAGGTACTGCGCGTACACGACCGCGACCATCGTGATCACCGGGAGCACCATGTGCGAGATCACGTCCAGGACCGCGCCGACCGGATCGGTAGACGGGTTGGGGGAGACCATGCCTCCGGTCGGGAACCAGTGCAGCGTGCCGCCGAAGACCATCAGGAGCAGCAGGGCCAGCCAGAAGGTCGGCACCGACCAGAACACGAGCGACGTGCCGGAGACGATGCGGTCGAAGGTGGAGCCGTGCTTCCAGGCCGCCTTCTGCCCGAGCCAGAGGCCGAGGGCGATCGCGATGATCGCCGCCGTGCCGGTGAGGAGGATCGTGTTCCAGAAGTACTGGCCGATGAGGTCGGACACCGACGTGCGGTAGACGTAGCTCGTGCCGAAGTTCAGGGTGAAGACGTTGCCGAGGTAGTCGATGAACTGCTGCCACAGGGGCTTGTTCAGACCGAGCTGCTCGCGCAGCTGGTCTGCCTGCTCGGCGCTCATCCCGCGCTCGCGGGCGATCGAGGCGACCGGATCGCCCGGCAGGATCTTGAAGGCGAAGAATCCGAGGAGGATCACCATCGCCAGGCTGATGGCCGCGCCGCCGAGCTTGACCAGGAAGTAGCGGAGGGCGCCGACGCCCTTCGGCTGCTCCTCGGCCGCGGCGCTCGTCGCGATGGCGGAGGTGGACGGGGGTACCGCGTTGGACATGGGGGTCTCCTTACAGCGGACCGGGAGACGCCGCGGGGGCGGAGGCCCGCCACCCGCGGCGTCTCGCCGGACTCATTCGACGTCGGCGATGTTGCGGCGACGGATCAGGAAGAAGATGAGCCCTCCGATGATGACCACCCCCACGACGATGCCTCCGATGAGGAGTCCGGTGTTCGTGCCGGTGCCGCCGGCGGTCGCGCCCTCGACGGGCTCGACGGTGAGGTAGCCCCAGTAGCCGGCCTGGTTGGCGATGATGCCGCCGTCCTTCGGCTGCAGCGTGAAGCCCGTGAAGCGGTCGGAGCGGTAGGCCTCCAGCGAGTTGGCGTACCAGGTGGCGACCTGCGCGGTGTCGGTGTAGTTCAGCGCGAGCATGTCGTGCACGATCTCCTGGCGCTTCTCCGCGTCGATCTCGGAGCGCTGCGCGGCGTACATCTCGTCGAACTCCGGGTTGCAGTACCCGTCCTGCGTGGTGCCGCCGGTGCCGTCGGTCGCGGTCGGCAGGTTCATGCAGGTGTTGATGCCCAGCTGGTAGTCGGGGTCGGGGTTGACCGACCAGCCGCTGAAGTACAGGTCGTAGTCGCCGGAGGTGGCCTTCGCGCTGATCGTGTCGGAGTCGGTGGACTCGACCGTGATCTCGATGCCGATGTCCTTCATCCACGGGACGAAGAAGTCGGAGATGGACTGCTCGTTCGCGTCGTCCGCGTCCGTCAGCAGGCGCAGGCTCAGGCTCTGGCCGTCCTTCTCGCGGATGCCGTCCGCGCCGGGGACCCAGCCCGCCTCGTCGAGCTTCGCCTGCGCGGCCTCGGGGTCGAAGCCCACGATCACGTCGTCGTCGTCCGACAGGTGCCACTTCGGGAAGGACGCCGGGATGAAGCTCGTCGCGAGCGTGCCCTCGCCGTCCAGGACCTTGTCGAGGAGGGTGGCCGTGTCGGTGCCGAGACGGATGGCCTGGCGCACCTCGAGCTCCTTCAGCGCGGCGTTGCCGGTGCCGTAGGGCACGTTGTCGCGGGTCTGCTGACCGACGTTGATGCTGATCGAGTGGTAGCGGCGGCCCTCACCGGAGTGCGTGGTGATGCCGTCGACGCCCTCGAGTGCCGAGAACTGGGTGGGGGTGAGGCCCGTGACGAGGTCGACGTCGCCCGCCTTGAGCGCCTGCACCTGGGCGTCCGAGTTCGTGTAGTACACGTACTGGATCGCGTCGATCTTGGGGGCGCCCCGCCAGAAGTTCTCGTTCGCCTTCAGCACGATGGACTGGTTGGCCGAGTAGCTGTCGAGGACGAACGGGCCGGAGCCGACCACGTCGGCGTCGTTGGTGAAGGTCGTCGGGTCGTCGACCTCCTCCCAGATGTGCTTCGGGACGATCGGGATCTCCGAGCCGGGGTTCGGGGCCTGCGGGGTCTTCAGGGTGATCACGACGGTCTTGTCGTCGGGGGTCTCGACGGTGTCGAAGTTGGAGACGAGGTTGCCGTTGGCGGTGCCGAGGGCGGGCACCGTCATCATCTGGTCGTACGTGTACTTCACATCGGCGGAGGTGATGGGCTCGCCGTCCGACCAGACGAGGTCGTCCTGGAGGGTGAAGGTCCACGTCTGACCACCGTCGGTCGCCTCCCAGCTGTCGGCGAGGCCCTTCGTGGGGGAGCCGTCCTCGGCGTCGTTCTGCACGAGCGACTCGTAGACGTACCGGATGATGTTCGTCGGCGTCAGGTAGATCGAGATGAACGGGTTGAACGTGTCCACGAACCCGGAGGTGGCGATCCGGAGCGTCGTGTCGGAGGCCGGGGATTCGGTGGCGGCGCTGACGGACTGCGCCTGAGCGGCACCGACCGGAGCGGCGAGGAGGAGCGCGGAGGCGATCGCGGCGGCGGTCAGACTTCGCACGGTTCTGGAGCGGGGGGCAAGACGCATGGAAGGTCCCTTCGGGCGCCGCCCGGATCCACAGTGAAGCCGGGTCGGTGCTGACCATGCAAGCGGAAGACGGCCCTGTGGTCAAGACATTCGATGCGTATCGCGCAAGAAAAATCGCGCGGATCCGAAAGAACGCGGGCCGTCGAGCGGGTGTAACACAGCGGAAACACGCGGATGCCAGGATTCGCGCATCGGGATGACGGGAGCGAAGGATGACTTCTCGACGCGGACATCCGGAACGTATCTCGGGCCGGTTCGGGTCGGGCGCGCGAACCGGAATCGTATCGTCACTCCGCCGGGACGGTGAGCACGGCACGCAGGAGCGCGATGCGTTCGTGCAGGGAGGAGCGCAGGAAGTGCTCGTCCAGCGCATGCGCACCGCCGCCCCGGGGGCCGAAGCCGTCGACGGTCGGCAGACCCTTTCCGCCGAGGAGGTTCGTGTCGCCCGCGCCGGCCGCGGGGCGGCCGTCGACGTGCTGGCCGAGTGCGGCGCCGGCCGCGGCGATCCGGGCGAGGAGGTCGGTGTCCTCCGCCGAGGCCTGCCAGGCGGGCCGGGCGCTCAGCACGGCGACCTCGAGGCGGGCGCCGGGGCGCACCGGCGCCAGTTCCTGGAGGGCGGTGAGGACGCGCTGCTCGCTGTCCGGGTCTCGGAAGCGGAGGCCGATCTCGGCCGCCGCGTGCGCCGGCACCACGTTGGTCCTCGCGCCGCCGTCGATGACGCCGACGTTGCACAGCACCGGACTCGGAAGCTCCGGGTCGGCCACGATCGCGCGGGCCAGGAGGAGCTGGTCCACGAGCTCGTCGATCGCCGAGACGCCGTGCTCGGGATCGAGTGCGGCGTGGGCCGCGCGGCCGGTGACGGCGATGCGCACCCGGGCACTGCCGCGGCGGCCGACCTTGAGGGCGCCGTCGGGATGCGGGGACTCGAATCCGATGGCGCAGGACGCGCCCCTGGCCCGTTCCGCGAGCAGGGGGCCCGAGACGGGGGAGCCGATCTCCTCGTCCGCGACGAGCACGATCCGCACGGCGCGCCGCTGTTCGAGCGGCACGGACTGCAGGTGCCGCAGGGCCCCGAGCATCACCACGATGCCGGCCTTCATGTCGTAGGCGCCGGGGCCGCGCACGACATCCCCGTCCTCGGTCCACGGCAGGTCGTCCGCCAGGGTGCCGACCGGCCACACGGTATCGGTGTGGCCGATGAGGAGAACCGGGTCTCCGGTACCGGGGACGTCGATGACGAGATCCGTCCCGAGCTCGTGCGGGATCCGCTGGACGCTGCCGCCGACGCCGGCGAACCAGGCGGACAGCAGGTCGGCGATGCGGGCGCTCGCCTCTGTGTCGCGGCTCGGCGTCTCGATCAGCACGAGTTCGCGCACGAGTGCGATGATGTCGTCGGAAGGATGGTCCCCGTCGCGCACTGCCGAGAGAGTCGTCACGGTTACGAACCGTATCTTGCCCCTTGATCGCCCCGCAACCCGCCGATAACATCGCTCAAAGCAGCAGGACTCTTCGATCTTAGGAAACGTATCGTGCCTCATTCTTCGGTGGCCGCCGGTGTCGCCCACGGCTGCCGCGAACTCACCCGGTACACCGAGTTCCGTGAGGCCGCCGCGCTGTACGCCCGCGTCTTCGCATACACGGAGAACGAGTACGCCCTCAACGCCAACCTGCTCACCGCCCTCGCCCGCAACGGCGGTTCCGCGGTCGGCGCCTTCGCCGACGACGGAGAGCTGATCGGGTTCGCGTACGGGTTCGCCGGCTGTGACACCACCGGCGCGTCCTTCCACTACTCGCAGGCGGCCGCCGTCGATGCCGCGCACCAGGGACGCGGCGTCGGCCAGGCGCTCAAGCTCGCGCAGCGTGCCGTGGCCCTGCGCTGGGGGCAGCGGACGATGCGGTGGACGTTCGATCCGCTGCTCTCGCGCAATGCCCATTTCAACCTGAGTTCCCTCGGGGCCGTCGGCATCGCCTACGAGCGGGACTACTACGCCCGCCCCGACACCGACCGCCTGGTGGTCTCGTGGGACCTGGACGCTGCCGACCGGCCTTCCCGCCGGTCCCTTCCCGTCCCGCCCGTGCTCGGGCCGGACGACTGGGGGCGGGCCGCGGCGGCGGACGGCGGCACCTGGATCGCGATCCCAACCCGTCCCGGCGACCTCGACGTCGAGGAGCGCGCGGCGCTCCGGCGGGATCTGGAGCGGACGATGACCGCGGCATTCTGCCGCGGGGACGTCCTCGTCGGGGCCACGCGCCTCGACGACGACACGGCGGTCTACCGCGCGACACCTCGGGAGGGCACGGCATGAACGACCACGACCAGGAGGATCGCGACCTCGTCTCTCCGCGAGACCGCTACGGCGAGCGCATCCGCACCAACCTCTCCGCCGAGAGCATCCAGGCGCGGATCATCGAGACCGAGCAGCGCACGCTCGCGCAGACCTTCGAGGAGCTCAGCCGCTCGGCTCAGGTGCCGCAGGCCGCGGCGCTGCTGCTCGGTGCCCGGCGACGGTACGTCGCCGGCGAGGGCAAGGCGGCGGCCTACGCGCAGCTGCTCAACGCGGATCTCTCGGCGACGCTGTCGAACGTGTTCCTCGTCGACGGGCACGCGCTGCAGCCGCTCACTGTGCTCACCGACGTCCGGGCCAGCGACGTGCTCATCGCGTTCTCCCTGCGGCGCTACCGCGAGGAGACGGTGCGGCTCGGGCGGCTCTTCCGCGAGGCGGGCGGTCAGCTCGTCGTGATCACCGACAGCGAGGACGCGCCGCTCGCATCCATCGCGACCTCGCTCATCCGGGTGCGCACGGGATCGGCGTCGTACGCCGATTCGCCGACCCCGGTCGCGGCGGTGTGCCACCTGCTGAGCGCGCTCACCACGGCGAGCGCGAAGGGAGCGCGTCGGCGGCTGGCCGAACGCGACCGGCTGGTGGCCCGCCTGGGTCTCTACGGCCCCGAGACCGCGCGGCCCCGCCCTGAGGAGGACGCGTGAGGGTCGTCCGCGTCCGGCTGTTCGCCCTGCGCCAGCCGCTGCGTCACAGCTTCGAGACGAGCTCGCACCGCAAATCCGGCATCGAGCACGTGCTCGTCGAGGTCACCGATGCCGACGGCCGGACGGGCTGGGGGGAGATCGCGTCCCCGAGCGATCCGTTCTACGGTGCGGAGACCACGGTCACCGCGTGGGAGATCGCCACGCGGTACCTCGTGCCCGCGCTGCTCCGTGCCGAGGGGGAGGAGCCGGCGGAGCTGGAGGCGTCGTGGGCGCGGGTCCGCGGGCACGAGTTCGCGAAGGCCGGGTTCTCCGGCGCGGTGTGGGACCTGGCCTCCCGGCGGCGGGGGGTTGCGCTCGCCGCGGCCCTGGGCGGGACGCGCGACGAGGTCGTCGCGGGGGTGTCGTTGGGCATCGAGCCGTCGATCGACGAGCTGCTCGCGCAGGTGGAGGTGCAGCGCGCCGCCGGCTACCCCCGCGTCAAGCTCAAGATCGCTCCGGGATGGGATGTCGAGCCGGTGCGTGCGGTGCGCGGCGCCTACCCCGACCTCGATCTCCACGTGGACGCGAACGGCGCCTACGCCGATGACGAGCGGGCGGCCGCGGTGTTCGCGCGCCTGGATCGCGAGGCGCTGACCATGATCGAGCAGCCCTTCGCGCCGCGGGATCTCGTGGCCCACGCCGATCTGCAGGCGCGGCTCGACACGGACGTGTGCCTGGACGAGTCGGTCGTCGACCTCGGCGACCTGCGGACCATGATCCGGTTGGGTGCAGGGCGGGTCCTCAACATCAAGGTGTCGCGGATGGGCGGGCTCACCGTCGCCCGCGCCGCGCACGACGTTGCGCAGGACGCGGGCATCCCCGTGTGGTGCGGCGGGATGCACGAGTTCGGCGTCGGGCGGGCTGCGAACGTCGCGCTGTCGTCCCTGCCCGGCTTCCTGCTGCCGTCGGATGTGTCGGGATCGGACAAGTACTACGAGTCCGACATCATCGCGCCTCCGGTGACCGCCGTCGCCGGTCGCGTGACGGTCCCCACCGGACCGGGCATCGGACACGAGGTGCTCGCCGAGCGCATCGCCCGTGACGCGTCCCGCGTCTTCGACTCCTCCGCGGCCGAGGCCCCCGAGGCCGTCCTGACCGCGGGCTGACCGACCCCGAACCTGCGAGAGCGGAATCCCATGCGTGCACTGCTGCTGTACCGGCTCGATCTCGCCGTCGAAGCCGCGGAGGACGAGATCCACCCCGTCGATCCACGGGAGCCGATCATCCGGGCGACCGACCTCGGCGTCACCCGCGGCGACGGCGTGTTCGAGACCGCCGTGGTGCGCGGGGACAGGCCGCAGGCGCTGGAGGCGCATCTCGCGCGGCTGGAGCGTTCGGCGCAGCTCCTGGGGCTGCCCGCGCCAGGCCGAGAGCTGTGGGCACGGGCGGTGCGCCGCGCGGCCGCCGAGGTCTCCCGCCCCGGAGTGCTCCGCGACGGGGAGATCGCCTCGATCAAGTTCGCGATGACCCGCGGGGACGAGATCGACCCGGCCGGACCGACGGGGTGGGTGCTCGGCTTCGCGGCAGAGGACCCGGAGGCCGTCCGCGCGCGGGGCGTCTCCGCGGTGGTGCTCGACCGCGGGTACCGGCACGACGTCATGGAGACCGCGCCTTGGCTGCTGCAGGGAGCGAAGTCCCTCGCGTACGCCGTGAACCAGGCGGCCCTGCGGGAGGCACGGAGCCGAGGTGCGGACGATGTCGTCTTCGTCAGCGCCGACGGGTTCGTCCTCGAAGGGCCGCGGTCGACGCTGATCGCGCGGCTCGACGGGACGCTGGTCACGCCACCGCCCGAGCACGGGGTGCTCCCCGGGACGACCCAGGCCGACGTCTTCGCGGGACTCGCCGAGGTGCCCTCCCGCGTCGGTCCGATGATGCGGGACGATCTGGAGCGGGCGGACGCCCTCTGGCTCTGCTCCAGCACCCGCGGTGCGGTGCCCGTGCGGGAGCTGGACGGTGTCGCGCGCGCCGTGGACCCGGTGCTCACCGCGCGGATGAACGCGGTGCTGGATGGACGAGAGGACTGAGATGGTCGACGCGGACCTGCCGATCGATCGGGTGATCGACGGCCACAACGACCTCGCCTGGGCGAGCAGGACGCTGCTCGGCTACCGGGTCGCGGAGCTCTCCGGCCCGGTGACGGCCACGCAGACCGATCTGCCGCGGCTGACCGCGGGCGGGGTCGCCGGCCAGTTCTGGTCGGTCTGGGTCGATCCCGTGCTGGAGGGGGCGGAGCAGGTGGTGGCCACGCTCGAGCAGATCGACTTCGTGCACCGCCTCGTCGACGCCCACCCGCAGCGCTTCGCGATCGCTCGGACGGCGGCCGACGTGCGTGCGGCGATGGCGGAGGGGCGGATCGCCTCGCTCATCGGCATCGAGGGCGGCGACCAGCTCGGCGGATCGCTGGCCGTGCTGCGGCAGTTCGCGCGTCTCGGCGCGCGGTACCTGACGCTCACCTGGTCGCGGACGATCGCCTGGGCGGACTCCGCGACCGACGAGGCGCGCCACGGCGGCCTGACGGACTTCGGACGCGAGGTGGTGCGTGAGATGAACCGCATCGGTGTGCTCGTCGACCTCTCGCACGTCGCTCCGACGACCATGCGGCATGCTCTGGAGATCACGACCCGCCCGGTGATGGTCAGCCACTCCGGCGCTTTCGCCCTGTGCGACCACCCCCGCAACGTGCCGGACGACGTGCTCGCCGCGATCGGCGCGCAGGGCGGCGTCGTGATGGTGCCCTTCGTCCCCACGTTCGTCTCGCAGGGCCGCCGCGACTGGTGGGAAGCCGGCGGAGAAGGAGAGGCGCCGCGCGTCGGCGTCGCGGACGTCGCCGATCACCTGGACCACGTGCGTCGCGTGGCCGGCGCACAGGCGGTCGGGATCGGCGCCGACTACGACGGCTCCGATGCGATGCCGGACGGTCTCGGCGACGTCTCGGGGTACCCGGCGCTGTTCGCCGAGCTGCGGCGTCGAGGCTGGTCGGAGGACGACCTCCGGGCCCTGGCGCACGAGAACGTCCTCCGGGTGCTGGAGGCGTCGGACCCCGACCACGAGGCCTTTCTCGCGGGCAGTGCAGGAGAGCCCGCCGCGGCCGCGCTCGCTCCCGCGGTCGACACGACGATCCGGGAGGGGGCGCTGTGACCCCGCGCGTCCTCGTGATCGTGAACTCCGCGAGCTCCGGCCCGCGCCGCCTCGGCACCTGGCTGCGGGAGAAGGCAATCGACGTCGATGAGATCGTGGGAGCCGAGCAGCCGCTGCCCACCTCCCTGGACGGCTACGCCGGACTCGTCATGCTGGGCGGCGGGCTCATGCCGGACGACGATCACCGCGCGCCGTGGCTCGCCGCCGAGCGCGCGCTCGCCGCGGAGGCCATCGACCGTGACCTCCCCACCCTCGGTATCTGCCTGGGCGGTCAGCTGCTCGCCCACGTGGCCGGCGGCGAGGTCGCCGAGAAGACCGGACCCATCGAACGTGGCGCGACCCCCATCCGCCCCACCGCGGCGGGACGTGCCGACGCCCTGTTCGCGGCCCTCGGCGATGAGGCTCCGATGATCGAGAACCACCAGGACATGATCACGCGGCTGCCATCCGCGGCGGTGCTGCTGGCGACGAGCGCCGCCGTCGAGAACCAGGCCTTCCGGCTGGGGGCTCGGGTGCGGGGCGTGCAGTTCCATCCCGAGGCGTCCGCGGCCGACCTCGCGCGTTGGGACGACGCGGCACTGCGGGGAGAGGGACGCTCGCTTCCCGCCCTCATCGCCGCCGCCGAGCGCGTGCACGATCACAACACCGCGGCCAGCCGCGCGCTCATCGAGGCCTTCGCCGACGAGGTGCGCGCCGGGGTCCCCGCATGACCGGGAAGGATGCGGATCTCCTCGTCACGGAGGAGACCGCCGCGGAGGCACTCCGCCACGGCCTGGACGAGCGCGCGCGTCGTGCCGCCCCGGCCGCCATCGCCGCGGTGGCCGAACGGGGAAGCGTCCGCGCAGTGCTCACCCACGGCCATCCCCGCGCCGATGAGGCCCCGACGACGCGGGACACCGTCTTCCGCATCGCGTCGATGTCCAAGAGCTTCCTGGCCGCCACCGTGCTCTCGTTGCGCGACCGCGGCCTGCTCGACCTCCACGCGCCGATCCGCACCTACCTGCCGGAGGTCCGGCTGCAGTATCGGGGCGCCGACGTCGAGGTCACCGGCGACCTGCTGCTCTCCAACCGGTCCGGTCTGGGGGAGGACAACGCCTGGGTGGACCGCCATCTCGGCGCCTCCCGCGCGGAGATCGCGGCGCTCTTCGCGGGTGGGGTGCGGCTCGCGGCCGCGCCGGGAACCGTCTACCAGTACTCCAACCTCGGCCAGTCGCTGCTCGGCCGCGTCGTGGAAGCGGTGACGGGGCGGGCCGTGGAGGACGTCATCCGGGAGACCCTGCTCGAGCCCCTCGGACTGCGCCGGACGGCGCACGGGGCGGACGGCTACGCGCCCGAGACGCTGGCCGGTGGGTTCCGGACGTTCGACGACGGCACCACGTTCCGCCCCGAGCCGTTCGTGGGTTCCGGCGCGCTCGGCTGCATCGGCAGCATGTTCAGCACCGTCGACGACATCGCGAGATGGATGTGGTTCCTCGGCTCGGCCTTCACCGACGACCCGCTGGCGCCCGCCGTGCTGGCTCCGGCGTCGCGACGGGAGCTGCAGCAGGCCCGCACCCCCATCCCGGTGCCGTCGGCGATGTTCGACGGGCGCGATCTCGCGGGGGCCGGCTACGGCTACGGCCTCTTCGTCGAAGACGACCGGCGGTTCGGGCGGGTCGTGCAGCACTCCGGCGGTCTTCCCGGATTCTCGGCGCACATGCGCTGGCACGCCGCCACCGGCGTCGGCGTCGTGGCCTTCGGGAACTCCGACGAGTTCGGCGCCCGGCGGATCGCAGGCGCCGCGCTCCAGCAGCTGCTCGAACGGACGGACGCCCCCGCCGCGGTCCTGCACCCGTGGGCGGAGACGGTCGCCGCCGCGCAGGCTCTCGATACCGCGATCCGCTCCGGAGGGCCTGCCGCCACGTACCCGTTCCTCGCCGACCATGTGCTCGACGACATCCCGGCCGACGTCCGCGATGCCCGGCTGGCGGCACACGTCCAGGAGATCGGCGGATTCCGCGCAGAGCAGGCCCCGTTCCCGGATCGCGTGGTGGCCGCGGCGACGGAGGCCGAGCTGCGCTGGCGGATCGCGGGGAACCGCGGCGACCTTCTCGTCGACGTGCGGCTGGTCGGGCTGCCGGAGCCTCGCGTGCAGGGGGTGAGCGCGGCGGTCGTCGCGCCAGGGCGGACACGTGTCGCGGGGGAAGGGGCCGGGGCCGCAGAGCGACACCGGATCATCCTGCCGTCCCCCTGATCCCGGGACGGCACAGATCGACCGGGTCCAAAAAACCGCCCTAGGATGGAGACATCCCGACCCGTCCATTCTGAGGAATCCTCATGCCCGCCACCCCTGTGCGTCGCCTCCTGCCCTTCGCCGCGCTCGCCGCCGCCACCGCCCTGGTGCTGAGCGCGTGCGCCGGCCCGTCCACGGAGAGCGACGGCGGTGAGCTCGTGTGGTCGATCGAGGGCGCGAACCTGTCCGCCGGGCACATGGACCCGCAGGTGAGCCAGCTCGACGTCTCCGGCATGGTGCAGCGGGCGGTGCTCGACTCCCTGGTCTTCCAGGAGGACGACGGCACGTTCAGCCCGTGGCTCGCGAAGAGCTGGGACGTCTCGCCGGACAGCACGGAGTACACGTTCACGCTGCGCGACGATGTGACCTTCACCGACGGCGAGCCGTTCGACGCGGAGGCCGTCAAGGCGAACTTCGACCGGATCGTCGACCCGGAGACCGCCTCGGCTCAGGCGGCGAACATGCTCGGTGCGGACTTCTACGACGGCACCGAGGTCGTCGACGACCACACGGTGAAGGTCTCGTTCACGCAGCCGTATGCGCCGTTCCTGCAGGCGGCCAGCACCCCGCAGCTCGGCTTCTACTCGCCGGCAGTGCTGGCCGAGTCGGCCGACAAGCTCAAGGCGGGCGGCCCCGACGTCACGGTCGGCACCGGACCCTTCGTGCTCACCGAGTACACCGCAGACCAGGAGATCGTCTACACGCGCAACGACGACTACGCCTGGGGTCCGCACGAGGCGAAGGCGCCGGCGTTCGAGACGCTGCGCGTGCAGATCCAGCCGGAGGCGTCGGTGCGTACCGGAGTGATCGAGAGCGGGGAGGCCGACCTCGCCAGCAACATCCCGCCGAACCAGGTCGCCGGTCTGGACGACGCCGACGTTACGGTCGACTCGGTGGAGTACCCCGGACTGCCCTACTCGCTCTACCTGAACGAGAAGTACGGCGTCTTCGCCGACGAGAAGGTGCGGCAGGCGTTCGCCCGCGGCATCGACGTCGACGCGGCGGTCGAGGAGATCTACTTCGGGCAGTTCCCGCGGGCATGGAGCATCCTCGGCAGCACGACCCCGGGCTACGACGCGTCGCTGGAGGACTCCTGGCCGTTCGATCAGGACGCCGCGAACGCCCTGCTCGACGAGGCCGGGTGGACGGAGCGCGACGCCGACGGCATCCGCATGAAGGACGGCGAGCGCCTGTCCGTGCGGTGGATCGCCTGGACCCCGGTCCCGGACGACCGCGCGGCGCTGGCCAACGCGATCCAGTCGGACCTCAAGGCCATCGGCTTCGAGGTGCAGCGCGAGGAGCTGGAGCCCGGCGCCTACAACGCCCAGTACGAGCCGAAGACGTTCGACCTCACCGACTGGGGCTTCTCCGGCGTGGACGCCGACTTCCTCCGTGCGCACCTGCACACCGACGGCTTCCAGAACGCCTCGCAGGTGAGCGATCCGGAGATCGACGCGCTCCTGGAAGAGGCCGTCGCGTCGAGTGATCAGGACGCCCGCAACGAGCTCTACACGCAGCTGCAGCAGTGGAACGCGGAGTACACGGCCATCGTCCCGCTCTACAGCCCCTCGGCGATCACGGCGGTCGGCGAACGTGTGCAGGGTCTGGACTACGACCTCTACGGGCGGCCGCTCTTCTACGATGTGAGCCTCGGCTGACATCCGGCGGCCGTCGTTTCGAGGGAGCGGGCGGAGTGATCGAACCGTGAAGGCGGTGCTCGGCCGTGCCCTCGGGCTCGTCGCCTCGGTGGTCATCGTGCTGTGGGGCGCCGCGACGGTCGCGTTCCTGGCCTTCCGGGTGATCCCCGGCGACCCGGTCTCGGTGATGCTGGGGCCGCAGGCGCAGGTGAGCGAGGTCGTCAAGGACGGCATCCGCGCCGATCTCGGGCTCGACCGTCCGCCGCTGGAGCAGTACGTCGGCTTCATCGGGCAGCTCGCCCGCGGCGACCTCGGCGAGTCGTACCAGCTGCGGCTGCCGGTGACCGAGGTCATCGGACGGCAGCTCGGCGCGACCGTGCAGCTCTCGGCCCTGGCGCTGGGGATCGCCGTCGTCCTCGCCCTCGCGGTCGCGGTCTTCGTGCGGGGCCGTGTCGGGCGTACCGTCGCCGCCGGCGTCGAGCTCGTGGTGCTCTCCTCGCCGGTGTTCTGGATCGGGCTGCTGCTGCTCAGCGTCTTCGCGTTCGGACTGGGGTGGTTCCCCGTCTCGGGCACCCGCAATCCGGCGACCATCGTCCTGCCGGCGATCACGCTCGCCCTCCCGGTCGCGGCGCTGCTCAGCCAGGTGCTGCGCGACGGGTTGATGCAGGCGGAGCGGATGCCGTTCGCGGAGACGGTCCGCGCGCGGGGCGCCGGGCCGACCTGGTTCACGCTGCGGCACGGGGTGCGGCACGGCGCCGCGTCGGCGGTCACCCTCGCGGCCTATCTCACCGGCTCGGTCCTCGGGGGCGCGGTTCTCGTCGAGACCGTGTTCGCCCGGCCCGGCCTGGGGCGGGTCACTCTCGCCGCCATCAACGACCGGGATCTCCCCGTCCTCACCGGGATCATCCTGCTGAGCGCTCTCGTCTTCGTCGTCATCAACGTGGTGGTGGAGCTCGTGCATCCGCTGATCGACCCCCGCGTCGCCGCCTCCTCCCGACCGGGAGTCGTCCGATGAGTCGGGGGCAGCGGTTCCTGCTGGGCTCCGCCGCGGTCGTGCTGGTCGTGGTCGCCGTCGCCGCCCTCTGGCCGGGGCTGCTCGCCACGCACGATCCGCTGCAGACCGAGGTGCGGGCCGCTCTGCTGCCGCCGAGTGCCGAGCACCCCTTCGGCACCGATCAGAGCGGCCGCGACGTGTACTCCCGCGTGGTGTTCGGCGCGGGGCGCTCGGTCGGGATCGGACTTCTCGCCACCGCCATCGCCCTCGCCGCCGGCCTGCTGGTGGGGGCGCTCGCCGGCATGTCGCCGCGGGGCGTGGACATCACGCTCATGCGCGTCAACGACGTGCTCATGGCGTTCCCGGAGTTCCTGGTGGCGCTCGTCGTGGTGGCCGTGCTGGGACCGGGCCCGGTGAACATCGCCATCGCGGTGACGCTGGCGGCCGCACCCGTGTACGTGCGGCTCGCCCGCGTGCAGACCCGGACGCTCCGCGTGGCGGAGCACGTCGAGGCCGCCCGCATCCTCGGCGTGCCGCCGCTGCGGGCGTTCCGCCGGCACGTGATCCCGGGAGTGCTGGGATCGCTGAGCGTGCTGGCGACCATCGGCATCGGGTCGAGCATCCTCGCCGCCGCCGGACTGAGCTTCCTGGGCCTGGGGCCGTCCGAGCCGACTCCGGAGTGGGGCCTCATGCTCGCCGGCGGTCGCAACGTGCTCGGGCAGGCGTGGTGGGTGTCGGTCTTCCCCGGTCTCGCGATCACGCTGACGGTGGTGTGCGCGACGGTGATCGGTCGGATCCTCCGGGCTCGGGCGGAGGGGAGGGACGCATGAGTGCGGCGCTGGAGGTCGAGGGGCTGCGGATCGCCTTCGCGGGGACTCCCGTCGTGGAGGACGTCTCGTTCGCGGTGGATGCCGGCGAGTGCCTGGCGATCGTGGGGGAGTCGGGGGCGGGGAAGTCGCTCTCAGCTCGCGCTCTGCTCGGCCTCACGCCGTCGACGGCCGACGTCGCCGTCGACCGGCTCCGCATTGACGGGGTGGATGCCGCCGCGCTGACCGAGCGCGGCTGGCGGCGGCTCCGGGGAACCGGGATCGGCCTCGTGTCGCAGGACGCCCTCGTATCCCTGGACCCGTTGCGACGGATCGCGGACGAGATCGCCGAGCCGCTGTGGCTGCACCGCCTCGTGCGCGGGCGCGCGGCCCTCGCTGTGCGGGTGCGGGAGCTTCTCGGACGGGTGTGGATGCCCGACCCCGACCGCCGTGCACGGCAGCGTCCGCAGGAGCTCTCCGGAGGGTTGCGGCAGCGCGCGCTCATCGCCTCGGCGCTGGCCGGGAACCCCGCGGTGCTCGTCGCGGATGAGCCCACCACGGCCCTGGACGCGACCGTGCAGGCCCGGATCCTCGTGCTCCTGCGGGAGATCGCCGATGATGGCACCGCCGTGGTCTTCATCAGTCACGACTTCGCGGCGGTGCGGCGAGTGGCGGATCGGGTGCTGGTGATGAAGGACGGCCGGATCGTGGAGTCCGGCCCGGTCGCGGAGGTGCTGGCCGCCCCTCGCCACCCGTACACCCGGCAGCTCCTCGCGGCGACGATGCACGAGCCGCGGGAGGAGCGTGCGGCGTCCTCGGAGGCCGTGGTGGTCGCCGACGACGTGTCCAAGACGTTCGGCGGGGTGCCCGCGGTCGTCGATGCGTCGTTCACGGTGCCCGCCGGGCGGACGCTCGGCATCGTCGGCGAATCCGGATCGGGCAAGACGACCCTCGCCCGGATGCTGGTGGGCGTCGAGAGGCCGGACACCGGAGTGCTGCGGTGGACCGGGGCACCACGGGTGCAGCTCGTGCACCAGAACCCGCTCGGCGCCTTCGACCCGCGGTGGACGGTCGGGCGGTCCCTGGAGGAGGCTCTGGAGGCGGGAGGGGTGCCGCGCGGCGCGCGTCGGATGCGGGTCGCGGCGCTGCTCGCGGAGGTCGGGCTCGACGAGAGCGTCGTGGAACGACGTCCGGCGGCGCTGTCAGGCGGGCAGCGGCAGCGGGCGGCCCTGGCGCGGGCTCTCGCGGCGGACCCGGACGTGCTGGTGCTGGACGAGCCCGTCTCCGCTCTCGACCCGTCGGTACGGGAGCGGGTGCTCCGGCTCCTCGCGCGGGTGCAGGAGGAGCGGCGGCTCACGATGGTGTTCGTCTCCCACGACCTCGACGTCGTCGGCGCCGTCGCGGACGACGTCCTGGTCATGCAGGACGGCCGGATCGTCGAGCAGGGGCCCACGGCGGCGGTGTTCGCGGCGCCGCAGCATCCGTTCACCCGGGAGCTGCTCGCGGCGAGCGGCCCCGTCAGTCCGTGACGGTGATCCCGAGCCCGGCCGCCATCACGGGCGCGAGTTGCTGCACCTGCACCGACGAGAGGGTGGTGCCCCGCAGGCTCTGGACGTCGAGGTAGGAGAGCGCGTCGAGGCCGCGGAGGTCCACGTCCTTCGCGCGCAGGCCCCGGGGGTCGACCTCGTCGCTGCGCGTGGCCTGGAACCGGACACGCATCAGTTCGGCCTGCGGGATGTCGATCGTGCGGACGGCGCATCCCACGACGTCGACGTCTTCGGCGCGGGCGGCGCCCAGGTTCAGGTAGTCGATGCGCACGTCCCGCAGCTCGAGCTCGGCCACGCGGGCGTCGCCGAGGTCGAGGGTCCCGATGCGGCCGCCCGTGATCCGGAGTCGACGGATGCTCGCGTTCCGCAGCCGGAGCGACGCGATGCGCGGCTCGGGCAGGTCGACGTCGAGGAGCGTGGCCCCGGTGAGGTCGATGCTGTCGGCGTCGGCCTGCACCGCGCACTGCTCGAGCGTGGCGTACGCGAGGTCGACGGTGCCGGTGAGCTCCAGCGCGGCGGCGAGGAGGTCAGCCCGGCGCGCGGCTTCACGCGGCTCCAGCACGGGCGGCAGGTCGGGCGCGGACACACGGGGCGCGGTCGGGGAGTTCGGCATCCTCCGAGGCTATGTCCTCCCTCCGACACCCTCGCTCCTCCCTGCTCCGGCTCCCAGCTCGCAGATCCTCACTGACTCGCACTCTCCCTCGCAGTCCCTGCGACAGGAGTCCCGATCTGCGTCCTCACCCCGGCCCACCCCGGCTCCGTGGCTCCGGGACTCTTGCCTGCGGGAGCTCGCTGATCTGCGCCGCGTCGCAGGCCCCCGCCAGGTTCCTCCGACGTGCGCGTGAATCTGCGACATCGGGTGGGGTACGGAAGAGAAGGACTCGGGCTGCACAGGAGAGGGAGTGGGGGAGTTGTGCACAGAGGGTGGGAGGAGTTGGCCGAGACAGGTAACGAGGGAGGGGGTGGGGAGCAGCATCGAGAGCATGAACGGGATGAGGCGGGCACGGCTGCTGCAGGCGATGCGCGAGGTCGACGGAGTCGCACGGGTCGAGAGGCTCCGGGATCGCGGGGTCAGCCGGTACGACCTCGAGACGGCGGTCGCGGAGCGGGTGATCCAGCGGGTGCGAGTCGGGTGGGTGGCGCTGCCCGGTGCCGATCCGCGTCGGGTGACCGCGGCGCAGCACGGTGTTCTGCTGACGTGTGTGACGCAGGCGCGGCGGCTGGGCATCTGGGTGCACGACGAGAGACCGCGCCTTCACCTCGCCGCCAGCCCGGGCAGCCGGGGCGGGAAGCCGCCGGAGGCCCGCGTGCACTGGGCTCGGCCTCTGGTCCCGCGACACCCCGATGCGCTGGAGGACCCGATCGAGAATGTGCTGAGCCTGGTGTCCACGTGCGAGCCGTACGAACAGGCGCTCGCGACCTGGGAGTCGGCATTGAACAAGGGTCTCGTCGATCGAGAGAGGCTGCTCCGACTCCGCTGGGGACCGCGCGGGCGGCGGCTCCTGGCCGAGGCGCTGCCGTTCGCCGATGCGGGGCTCGAGACCTACCTGCGCGTGCGACTGCGCTGGCTCCGGCTGCCGCTGCGCTTCCAGACGTGGATCGCCGGGCATCGGGTGGACGCCCTGATCGGCGAGCGGCTCGTGCTGCAGATCGACGGCGGCACCCATGTCGGAGCCCAGCGCGACCAGGACAACCGTCACGATGCGGAGCTGAAGCTGCGCGGCTACCACGTCATCCGTCTGGGCTATCACCAGGTGATGGACGAGTGGCCCGCGGTGCAGGACCTCGTCATGCGCGCCGTCGCCCAGGGACTGCATCGTGCTCGCACGGCGTGATGTCGCAGATTCCGCCCCGCGTCGCAGGGATGTCTCCAGAACCTGCGACGTGGAAGAGAATCCGCGGGAGGAGGAGCACGCGTACAATGGGCACACGAGCATCGATCCGGCCATCACCGGGGAGCTCTCGGAAGAACGGTCCGGCGACGGACTCAGTAGAACCGAGCGGGGCAGGCCCGTCACAGCCGCAGTGAGAGTGGTCCGTGGGTCTCTGAGCTTGTCGAAGGGACGCAGGGGCACGCGAGGTGGTACCGCGGTCCGCGAGGATCGTCCTCGCAGCAGCATCCGCCACGACGACCACTGCGAGAGACCATGACCTACCCGCGCTCCTCCTTCGGCCCCGCTGCCGACCAGGCCGCCACTGTGGCGCCGAGCCCCCGCTTCCCGCAGATCGAGGAGGAGGTGCTCGACTTCTGGAAGACCGACGACACCTTCCGCGCCTCCATCGAGCAGCGCGAGGGTGCCCCCGAGTGGGTGTTCTACGACGGCCCTCCCTTCGCGAACGGTCTGCCGCACTACGGCCACCTGCTCACGGGCTACGCCAAGGACGTGTTCCCGCGCTTCCAGACCATGATCGGGCACAAGGTCGACCGCGTCTTCGGATGGGACACCCACGGGCTCCCGGCCGAGCTCGAGGCGATGAAGCAGCTCGGGATCACCGAGAAGAGCGAGATCGAGGAGATGGGGATCGACGTCTTCAACGAGAAGGCGCGCTCTTCGGTCCTGAAGTACACGCGGGAGTGGGAGGACTACGTCACCCGCCAGGCCCGGTGGGTGGACTTCGAGCGCGGCTACAAGACGCTCGACCTCGGCTACATGGAGAGCGTGCTCTGGGCCTTCAAGACCCTGTACGACAAGGGGCTCGCTTACGAGGGCTACCGCGTCCTCCCGTACTGCTGGCGCGATGAGACGCCGCTGTCCGCCCACGAGCTGCGCATGGACGACGACGTCTACCAGATGCGACAGGACCCGTCGGTCACCGTCACCTTCCCGCTCACCGGCGCGAAGGCCGAGGCGCTCGGGCTCACCGGCGTGCGCGCCCTCGCCTGGACGACGACCCCGTGGACCCTGCCGACCAACCTCGCCCTCGCCGTGGGGCCGGACATCGAGTATGTCGTGCTGCCCGCCGGTCCCGCCGGCGCCTCCGACGTGCACCAGGGGCGCGCCGCTCCCTCGGCCGACCAGCTCGCGGTCGAGGCCTCCGCGCACCGCTACCTGCTCGCGAAGGATCTGCTCGGCGGGTACGCCAAGGATCTCGGTTACGAGAGCCCGGAGGACGCGCTCGCTGCGGTCGACGCCACGCTGCGCGGTGCGGAGCTGGCCGACGTCACCTACGACCGCCTGTTCGACTACTACGCGGACGAGGAGACCTACGGCACGGGGAACGCCTGGCGCATCCTCGTCGACGACTATGTGACCACCACCGACGGCACCGGCATCGTCCACCAGGCACCGGCCTACGGTGAGGACGACCAGCGCGTCGCCGGCGCCGCGGGCATCCCGACGATCCTGTCCCTCGACGACGGCGGCCGCTTCCTCCCGAACGTGACGGATGTGGCGGGCGAGTTGTGGATGGACGCGAACACCCCGCTCGTGCGGATCATCCGCGACAACGGTCGCCTGGTCCGGCTGCAGAGCTACGAGCACTCCTACCCGCACTGCTGGCGCTGCCGGAACCCCCTGATCTACAAGGCCGTGTCGAGCTGGTTCATCCGGGTCACCGACATCAAGGACGACCTCCTCGCGAACAACGAGCAGATCACCTGGGTGCCGGAGAACGTGAAGGAGGGACAGTTCGGCAAGTGGCTCGAGGGCGCCCGCGACTGGTCGATCAGCCGCAACCGCTACTGGGGCTCGCCCATCCCGATCTGGAAGAGCGACGACCCGGAGTACCCGCGCGTCGACGCCTACGGCTCGCTGGAGGAGCTGGAGCGCGACTTCGGCACGCTGCCGCGGAATCCCGAGGGCGAGGTGGATCTGCACCGCCCCTACATCGACGATCTGACCAGGCCGAACCCGGACGACCCCACGGGCAAGAGCACGATGCGGCGCATCGGCGACGTCTTCGACGTGTGGTTCGACTCCGGCTCGATGCCCTACGCCCAGGTGCACTATCCGTTCGAGAACCAGGAGTGGTTCGACTCGCACTCCCCGGCCGACTTCATCGTGGAGTACATCGGCCAGACGCGCGGCTGGTTCTACGTCATGCACGTGCTCTCGACGGCGCTGTTCAACCGCCCGGCGTTCACGGGCGTCAGCTGCCACGGCATCGTGCTCGGCAGCGACGGCTACAAGATGTCGAAGTCGCTGCGGAACTATCCGGACGTGTCGGAGGTGCTGGACCGCGACGGGTCCGACGCGATGCGCTGGTTCCTGATGTCCAGCGCAGTGCTCCGCGGAGGCAACCTCATCGTCACCGAGGAGGGCATCCGGTCCGGCGTGCGCGAATTCCTGCTGCCGCTGTGGAACTCGTGGTACTTCTTCGCGACGTATGCGAATGCTTCGACAGGCTCAGCAGCCCAGGGAGGAGCAGGCTCAGCGACCCAGGGAGGAGCAGGCTCCGCGACCCAGGGAGGCGGGTACGAGGCGTCGTGGCGCACCGACTCGACCGACGTCCTCGACCGGTACATCCTCGCGCGGCTGGGCGACCTCGTCCGCGAGGTCCGGGCCGATCTGGAAGGTCTGGACTCGACCACCGCGTCCGCGCGACTGCGTGACTTCGCCGAGGTGCTGACGAACTGGTACATCCGCCGCTCGCGCGACCGGTTTTGGGTGGGCGTGACGCACGACCCGAAGAGCCGCGAGGCCTTCGACACGCTCTACACGGTGCTGGAGACCCTGTGCCGCGTGGCCGCGCCGCTCGTCCCGCTCATCAGCGAGCGCGTGTGGCAGGGCCTCACCGGCGGGCGCAGCGTGCACCTGCAGGACTGGCCCGATGCGGATCAGTTCCCCGCCGCCGACGAGATCCGCGACGCCATGGATGCCGTCCGTGAGCTGTCGAGCGTCGGCAACGCGCTGCGCAAGAAGGAGAAGCTGCGCGTGCGGCTGCCGCTCGCACGGCTCACGGTGGTCTCTCCGCTCGCGGCCGACCTCGGCCAGTTCGAGGACATCCTCCGCGAGGAGCTCAACGTGAAGACCGTCGAGCTCGTCCCGCTGACCGACGAGGCGGCGGGGGAGTACGGCATCAGCCACCGGCTGAGCGTGAACGCCCGCGCTGCGGGTCCGCGCCTCGGCAAGGACGTCCAGAAGGCCATCCAGGCCGCGCGCTCGGGTGACTGGTCCGAGACCGACGGCGTCGTGACCGCCGGCGGCATCGCTCTGGAGCCCGCTGAGTACGACCTCGTCCTCGAGACCACGGGTCGCCCCGAGGGGGAGGCCCTGGCCATCGTCCCGTCCGGCGGCTTCGTCCTTCTCGACACCGACACGACGCCGGAGCTGGAGGCGGAGGGCATCGCCCGCGACGCCATCCGCGTCGTGCAGGAGGCGCGCAAGAATGCGGGACTCGACGTCAGCGACCGGATCGTGCTGGCCCTCAACGCCGCCCCCGCGGAGGCGGCGGCGCTGGAGACCCATGCCGACCTCATCGCCGCCGAGACGCTCGCCGTGGCGTTCGCCGTGCAGCCGACCGACGACCTCGACCGGCTCGTCGACGAGGTCACCAGCCCCGGAGACGGCGTGCATCGGAGCGGGGCGAAGGCCCTCGGGGCCGGGAAGGCGCCGCTCCTCGTCACGATCGACACGAACCTGGAGAAGGTGGGCGCATGAGTGCGAGAGACCGGGCCGACGCCGTCTACGAGACGCTGCTGAGCCGTGCCGGGGAACGCTGGGTGCAGCCGCGCAAGGAGCGGACGGCGCGGATCCTCGAGTACCTCGACGATCCGCAGCGCACCTACCGCGTCATCCACATCACCGGCACCAACGGCAAGACGTCGACCGCGCGGATGATCGAGAGCCTGCTGCGCGCCCATGATCTGCGCACCGGCCTGTTCACGAGTCCGCACCTGGAGCGCTTCACCGAGCGCATCATGATCGACGGCGAGCCGATCGCCGACGAGGCCGTCGCCGACGCCTGGGACGAGATCGAACCGTTCGTGGGGATCGTCGACGCCGAGCTCGAGGCGGCGGGGGAGGCCCCGCTGACGTTCTTCGAGCTGCTCACGGTCCTCGCCTTCGTCGCGGTCGCCGACGCGCCCGTCGACGTGCTCGTGCTCGAGGTCGGCATGGGTGGCGAGTGGGACTCCACGAACACCGCCGACGGCGACGTGGCGGTGTTCGCTCCGATCGACATCGACCACGCGGACCGCCTGGGGAGCACGATCGCCGAGATCGCCCGGGTCAAGGCCGGCATCATCAAGGAGGGCGCCGCCGTCGTCTCCGCCCAGCAGCCCGCCGAGGCCGCCGAGGTGCTGCGCCGTGTGGCCGCGGAGCGTCATGCCACCATCGCCTTCGAAGGCGAGGACTTCGGGCTCGCCGAGCAGAAGCTCGCGGTCGGCGGCCAACTCCTCACCATCCGGGGCCTCGCGGGGCAGTACGAGGAGGAGTACCTGCCGCTGTACGGCGCGCACCAGGGTCACAACGCCGCCCTGGCCGTCGCCGCCGTCGAGTCGCTCATCGGCGGCGCCGGTCAGGCGATCGCCGGCGGCGTGATCTCCGACGGACTCCAGGGCAGCACGTCTCCCGGCCGGCTGCAGCTCCTCGGCATCGCCCCCACCGTCATCGTCGACGCCGCGCACAACCCGCACGGGGCCGCGGCGCTCGCCCAGGCGCTCGACGACAGCTTCGACTTCGACGAGTGGGGCCTCGTGCTCGGCGTCCTCGCGGACAAGGACGCGGCGGGGATCGTCGCGCGGCTCGCGCCGGCCGCTGCGCACGTCTTCGCGACCGCGCCGGAATCGGACCGCGCCAGCGATGCCGACCTCATCGCCGATCTCGTCGAACAGGCCGGACACCGCGCCACCGTGCACCCGTCGCTCGCCGACGCCGCGGACGCGGCCCGGGAATGGGCGGCCTCGTCGGATCGTCGGGCCGTGGTCATCGCCGGCTCCGTCGTGCTCGCGGGTGAGGCGATCGCGCTCTCCGAGGAGGAGGACTGGAAGTCGGGGTGGCGCGCATGAGTGCCGCCGCCGCCCCGCGTCGACCGCGCGCCCCGCGCACCCTCGTGCAGAAGCTCGCCCCGGTGGTGCTCGGCTTCGAGGCGATCGTCGTCTTCCTGGTCGGTCTCACCATCTTCGGCTTGAAGGCTCTGCCCGCCGGCATCGAGCAGTGGTGGGGGATCGTGGGCGGTGCCGTCGTGGCCGTGGCCTGCGTCGTCATCGCGGGCATGATCACGAAGCCCTGGGCGATCCCCGCCGGATGGATCGTGCAGATCGTGGTCGCGCTGTCGGCCATCGCCGTCCCCGCGGTGCTTCTCGTCGTCCTGATTTTCGGCGGCATGTGGGCGTATGCGACCATCATGGGGGCCCGCCTGGACGCACGACGCCCGAGCGGGGCTCCGACCGCGCAGAACGCAGACACAGAGAGTGAATGACATGGCCACCGAAGAAACCCTCGTCCTCGTCAAGCCGGACGGTGTCGCCCGCGGCCTCACCGGCACGATCCTCGCCCGCATCGAGGCGAAGGGATACGCCCTCGTCGACATCCGCCTCGTCGAGCCCGACCGCGACCTCCTCGCCGCGCACTACGCCGAGCACGAGGGCAAGCCGTTCTACGAGCCCCTTCTCGAGTTCATGATGTCCGGTCCCTCCGTGGCGATCCGCCTCGCGGGCAACCGCGTCATCGAGGGCTTCCGCTCCCTCGCCGGCACGACCGACCCCACGACCGCCGCGCCGGGCACCATCCGTGGTGACTTCGGTCGCGACTGGGGCCTCAAGGTGCAGCAGAACCTCGTGCACGGCTCGGACAGCCCCGAGTCGGCCACTCGCGAGCTGGGCATCTGGTTCGACTGACCCCGATCCTCACGACGAAGCCCGTCCGCCGAAATGGCGGACGGGCTTCGTCGTTCTCATGGAGAGATCAGAAGAGGATCTTCGCCATCTCGCCGAGGAAGTCGAGGCCCTGCAGCTGCGCGAGGAAGATGATCAGCGCATAGGCGACGACGGTCGCCAGCGGCACCCACGGCATGAGCTTGTCGGCACCCGCGCGGACCTTCGCATTGCTCGTGAACGTGCCGTTGCGGGCCAGGTGGACCATGGTGGCGAAGAAGGTGGGGATCGTCACCGCCCAGGTGACCATGCACCAGGGGCAGAGCACGAAGAGGTCGTAGAGGCTCTGCGCGATCAGCCAGCACACGAGGCCGAACGCGAAGGTGATGCCGACCCCGAACGCTGCCCAGAACCATCGGGGGAAGCGTGCGCCGGCGAGGATCGCGACACCGACGACGAGCGGCGCCATCCAGCCCGTGAGGCCGATGATCGGGTTCGGGAAGCCGAAGACCGAGCCCTGCCACGACTGCAGGTTGGTGCTGCACTGGATGAACGGGCTGAGGTCACACCCGAGCGCTTCCTGCGGGTTCTCCAGCAGCGCGAACTTCTCGACCGTGAGCTGGAAGGCGGCGTACCAGCCGATGACGCTCGCGATGATCAACCACACGGCATAGACGACGGGGCGGGTGCGCTGCTCGCTCATGCTCAGGATTATCCCAGTGACGGCTATGGAAAGGGCGAGAACCGCCCGGAGAAAACGGGCGGGGACCGACGGGATGCCGCGATCGGACCGACTTGGTGCGATAATGACCTGTGATGCGATGAACGGCGTTGCCGCGACACGCGTCGAGCAGACTTCGGGGCCCATGCCCCACGCGACCAGAGCCGTGAGCCGGTCGCAGGCCGATTGAGTTCGCGGCACCCGCGGGTGCCGCATGAGATTTCACGGGACACGCAGTGGACCGTGCCAGGGAGCACGCCAGAGATGGCCGATGAGAACAATGACAACAACGCCCCCGCCCTCGACGCCCCGGCTGATGCCGCGGAGCCGCTGACGGCGCCCACCGACGCCACAGACGTCGAGGCGGAGAGCGACACCTCCGCGGCGCAGGCTCCGTCCGAGGACGTCCCTGCGGAGTCCGACGCCGCCGCCGAGCCCGAGGCCCCTGCAGAGCCCGAGGCTCCTGCCGAGTCCGAAGCTCCCGCAGAGCCCGAGGCTCCTGCCGAGTCCGAGGCTCCCGCGGAGCCCGAGGCTCCGGCTGAGCCTGAGGCTCCCGCGGAGTCCGCGGCTCCCGCGGAGCCCGAGGCTCCTGCCGAGCCCGAGGCCCCTGCCGAAACTGAGGCTCCGGCTGAGCCTGAGGCTCCCGCAGAGTCCGAGGGTCCGGCTGAGCCCGAGGCCCGGGCCGAGCCGGAGAAGCCCGCGGCCGTCACCGCCGTGTCGCTCGGACTGCTGCCCGAGGTCTTCGTGTCGCAGGTGTCGACCCAGCTGCACTTCTATGCACCGGAGATCGTCCCGCTTCCTGCCCGCCCCGGTCGTGACGACCGTGCGCCGGAGCGCGACCAGGAGGAGTCCGGAGGAGGGCGCCGCGGGCGCCGTCGCCGTGGCGGATCCGAGGGCGATGACCAGCGCGACGAGCCGCGGCAGCGCCAGCGCGTCGTCGAGTACATCACCGAGCCGAAGGCGATCAAGGGTTCGACCAGGCTCGAAGCCAAGAAGCAGCGGCGTCGTGACGGCCGTGACGCCGGTCGTCGTCGTCCGGTCGTGACCGAGGCCGAGTTCCTCGCGCGTCGCGAGTCGGTCGACCGCAAGATGGTCGTGCGCTCCAAGAACGGCCGCACGCAGATCGGAGTCCTGGAGGACGGCGTGCTCGTGGAGCACTACGTCGCCCGCAACCAGGACGCCTCGCTGATCGGCAACGTCTATCTCGGTCGCGTGCAGAACGTGCTTCCCAGCATGGAGGCCGCGTTCGTCGACATCGGCCGCGGCCGCAACGCCGTGCTCTACTCGGGCGAGGTGGACTGGGACGGCGTCGAGACCGGCAACCAGCCCCGTCGCATCGAACTGGCGCTGAAGCCCGGCGATCGCGTGCTCGTGCAGGTCACCAAGGACCCGGTGGGCCACAAGGGCGCCCGCCTCACGAGCCAGATCTCGCTGCCCGGCCGCTACCTCGTGTACGTGCCCGGCGGCTCGATGAACGGCATCAGCCGCAAGCTGCCCGACAACGAGCGCGCGCGTCTCAAGCGCATCCTCAAGGAGGTGCTGCCGGAGTCGTCCGGCGTGATCGTCCGCACGGCGGCCGAGGGCGCCACCGAGGAGCAGCTGACCCGCGACGTGCAGCGCCTCACCTCGCAGTGGGAGCACATCCAGAAGCAGGTCGAGAGCCAGCAGGCGCCGGCGCTCCTGCACGCCGAGCCCGACCTGCTCGTGAAGATCGTCCGTGACGTCTTCAACGAGGACTTCACGAAGATGCTCATCCAGGGCGAGGAGTCGCAGCGCACGATCCGGGCGTATCTGGAGAGCGTCGCGCCCGACCTGCTCGAGCGCGTCGAGGCCTATGAGGACGACGTCGACCCGTTCGACGCGTTCCGCATCACCGAGCAGATCGAGAAGGCGCTGGACCGCAAGGTGTGGCTGCCCTCCGGCGGCTCGCTCGTGATCGACCGCACCGAGGCCATGACGGTCGTCGACGTCAACACCGGCAAGTTCGTCGGCTCGGGCGGAAACCTCGAGGAGACCGTCACCAAGAACAACCTCGAGGCCGCGGAGGAGATCGTCCGCCAGCTCCGCTTGCGCGACATCGGCGGCATCATCGTCGTCGACTTCATCGACATGGTCCTGGAGTCCAACCGCGATCTCGTGCTTCGGCGCCTGATCGAATGCCTGAGCCGCGACCGGACCAAGCACCAGGTCGCCGAGGTCACCTCGCTCGGGCTCGTGCAGATGACGCGCAAGAAGCTGGGGCTCGGCCTGCTGGAGACCTTCAGCGAGGCGTGCGAGGTCTGCGCCGGCCGCGGCGTGATCGTGCACCACGACCCGGTCGTGAAGCACCGCGCGAACGGCAACGGCAACAACAACGGCGGTAACGGCAACGGCGGACGCCGGCAGCGCGGGAACGGCAACGGCAACGGCGGCGGCAACAATCACCCCGCGCCCGCCGCACCGCCTGTGACCCACGCCATCACCGAGGGGGCGAAGTCCGCCCTCGCGCAGATCGCTGCCTCCACCATTGCGCCGGCCGGTGAACCGGCCGCCGAGGTGCCGGTCGTCGAGTCCGCTCCGGCGCCCGCATCCGAGCGCCCGAAGAAGGCCCGGAAGAAGCGCGGCGACCGCAAGGGGCCGAAGACCCCGACCGAGGAGCTGCTCGACTCGGTGCTGGACGCGCTTCCGGAGCCCAAAGCGCCGGGTCAGGGCCGTGGACGGCGTCGGGTCACCACCGCCGCGCTCTCCGGCACGCCCGTGTCCGTGAACTCGGAGGCCTCAGTGCCGCCGGTCGCGTCCGCGGACCCGGAGGCCTGAGGCGATCAGGCGCCGGACGAGCTCCTTGCCGGAGACGTGCTGTGCACCGCCGGCGATGAGCCGGGGGACGGCGTCCTCCGGGACGTCGTAGTGGTCGAGGTCGAAGGCCCGGGCGGGGATGCCGTGCGCGCGGGCGAACGCGTGCAGCTCGTCGAGGTTGTCGTCGCTGACCAGGTGCGCCCACAGGCGTCCGTGGGCGGGCCAGCGGGGGTCGTCGACGAGTACGGTCACTCCGTCAGCCTACGACCGGCCCCGTCGCCCGGCTCACTTTGCGAGGTCAGCCGGCATCCGGTAAAGTAGTCCCTTGGTGCGCATGCCGCGTCGTCCTCGACGGCCGAAGCGGAGAGTCTTGCATTCGCGCCCGTCGTACCAGCGACGCATGCAAGCAACAGTCTTCCCGTGAGATTCTCGGAGCCGCGTGCTCCCCAACGAAACAGGTATGAAGTGGTTTACGCAGTAGTGCGCGCCGGTGGCCGGCAGGAGAAGGTCGAGGTCGGCACCATCGTTCAGCTCGACCGTGTTCAGGCTGCCCAGGGCGACAAGATCCAGCTGCCCGCCGTGCTGCTCGTCGACGGCTCCACGGTGACCACCGACGCCGACGCGCTGGCGAAGGTCACCGTCACGGCTGAGGTCGTCGGCAACCTCCGCGGCCCGAAGATCGTCATCCAGAAGTACAAGAACAAGACCGGCTACAAGAAGCGTCAGGGCCACCGCCAGGAGCTCACGCGCGTCAAGATCACCGGCATCAAGTAAGACCGAGGAGACCAGGACATGGCACACAAAAAGGGCGCAAGCTCCACCCGTAACGGTCGTGACTCCAACGCACAGCGCCTCGGCGTGAAGCGCTTCGGCGGTCAGCAGGTCCTCGCCGGCGAGATCATCGTCCGCCAGCGCGGCACCCACTTCCACCCCGGCGCCAACGTCGGCCGTGGTGGCGACGACACGCTGTTCGCTCTGGCCGCCGGTGCGGTCGAGTTCGGCGCGAAGGGCGGCCGCAAGGTCGTCAACATCGTCGCTGCTGCTGAGTGATCACAGCACCACGCTAAACATCCGGTTCGGGGCGGGCTTCGGCTCGCCCCGTCCGTGTATCTGCCGTCAGGCACCCTGAGCAACCGAAGGACTCGCACATGGTCACGTTCGTCGACACCGTCACACTGCACCTGCGTGCAGGCAAGGGCGGCAACGGCTGCGTCTCCGTGCACCGGGAGAAGTTCAAGCCCCTCGGCGGTCCGGACGGCGGCAACGGCGGCGACGGCGGCGACATCGTGCTCGTCGCCGACACGCAGACCGGCACGCTGCTGTCGTACCACCACTCGCCGCACCGCTCGTCGGGCAACGGCGGACCGGGCATGGGCGATCACCGCTCCGGCTTCGACGGCGAGACCCTGGAGCTCCCCGTCCCGGTCGGCACCGTGGTCAAGAACCCGAACGGCGACGTCCTGATCGACATGATCGAGCCGGGGGAGCGCTTCGTCGTGGCTGCGGGCGGTCAGGGCGGACTGGGCAACGCGGCCCTGGCGACCCCCAAGCGCAAGGCTCCGGGGTTCGCTCTGCTCGGCACCCCGGGCTTCGAGGGCGACGTCGTCCTCGAGCTCAAGACCGTCGCCGACGTGGCGCTCGTCGGCTACCCGTCCGCGGGCAAGTCGAGCCTCATCGGCGCGATCTCGGCCGCACGACCCAAGATCGCCGACTACCCCTTCACGACGCTGCACCCGAACCTCGGCGTGGTCCAGGTGGAGGACTTCCGCTACACCGTCGCGGATGTGCCCGGCCTCATCGAGGGCGCCAGCGAGGGCCGCGGGCTCGGACTCGAGTTCCTGCGGCACGTGGAGCGCTGCTCCGCCCTGCTGCACGTGCTCGACTGCGCGACGCTGGAGCCGAACCGCGACCCCGTCTCCGACCTCGACGTCATCCTCGCCGAGCTGGCCGCGTACGAGGTGCCGGAGGGCCAGACTCCTCTGCTGGAGCGCCCGCAGTTCGTGGCGTTGAACAAGGTCGACGTGCCGGAGGCGCGTGACCTCGCCGATCTCGTGCGGCCCGACCTGGAGGCTCGCGGTTTCCGGGTGTTCGAGATCTCCACGGTCTCGCACGAGGGGCTGCGCCCCCTCACGCTGGCTCTCGGCGAGCTGGTCGAGCAGCACCGCAAGGAGACCGCGGTCGAGGCGCCGCGCGAGCGCGTCGTCATCCGCCCGAAGGGCTCGGTGAAGCCGTTCACCATCCGGGTCGAGGGCGGCACCTATGGCAACATCTACCGCATCCTGGGCGAGAAGCCGGTGCGCTGGGTGCAGCAGACCGACTTCCAGAACGAGGAGGCCGTGGGCTACCTCGCCGACCGTCTGGAGAAGCTGGGCGTCGAGGACGAGCTCTTCCGTCTCGGCGCCGTGCAGGGTTCGACGGTCGTGATCGGCGAGGGCGACAGCATCGTCTTCGACTGGGAGCCGACGATGAGCTCCGCGGCCGAGCTCATGACGGCACCCCGCGGCACCGACCCGCGTCTGGCGCCGAACGCCCGCCGTACCACGTCCGAGCGGCGCGAGCAGTACTACGAGCGCATGGACGCGAAGGCGCAGGCGCGCGCCGAGCTGGAGGCGGAGCGGCTCGCCACGTACCGCGAGGACGAGGCGTGAGCGCACGCACGCGCGCCGACCTCGCGACGGCGACGCGGATCGTCGTGAAGGTGGGCTCGTCGTCCATCAGCGGCGAGTCCTCCTGGCGCATCCCGGTGCTCGTCGAGGCGCTGGCCGCGGCGCATGCCCGCGGAGCCGAGGTCGTGCTCGTGTCGTCGGGAGCGATCGCCTCCGGTATCCCCTTCCTCCGCCTGGACGCGCGGCCCACCGACCTCGCCACGCAGCAGGCCGCGGCCGCGGTCGGGCAGAACATCCTCGTCTACCGGTACCAGGAGGCACTGCGCCCCTTCGACATCGTCGCCGGTCAGGTGCTGCTCACCACCGGAGACCTCGAGAACCCGACGTCGCGCTCGAACGCACGGCGGGCCATGGAGCGCCTGCTGGGGCTGCGAACCCTTCCGATCGTGAACGAGAACGACACGGTCGCGACGCAGGAGATCCGGTTCGGCGACAATGACAGGCTGGGTGCTCTCGTCGCGCAGCTCATCGAGGCCGACGCCCTCATCCTCCTCAGCGACATCGAGTCGCTGTACACGCGGCCGCCGAGCGACCCCGCCGCCGAGCCCATCGACGTCGTCGCTCCGGACGCGGACCTCTCCGGGCTGGAGTTCGGCGCCACGGTCGTCAACAGCGTCGGCACCGGGGGAGCGGCTACGAAGGTCTCCGCCGCCCGACTCGCGGCGGCCTCGGGCATCGGGGTCCTGGTCACCAGTGCTGACCTCGTCTCCCAGGCCCTGGCGGGCGCCGACATCGGGACCTGGTTCGAGCCCGCCACCTCCTAGACTGGGCGGATGACCGACCTCACCCCTCAGACGCGCCTGGAGCGGGCCAAGGAGGCCTCGCGAGCGACCGCCGCCCTCACGAGCGACGACAAGGCGCGGGCACTCGAAGCCATCGCCGTCGCCCTCGAGGCGGATGCCGCCCGGATCATCGAGGCGAACCAGCGGGATGTCGAGCGCGGTCGTGAGGACGGCATCGGCGAATCCCTCGTCGACCGCCTCCGTCTGGACGAGAAGAGGGTCTCCGCCCTCGCAGCCGCCGTCCGCGATGTGGCGGCTCTGCCCGACCCGGTGGGTCGCGTGGTCGGTGGGCACCGGATGCCGAACGGCGTGGCTCTCGAACAGGTGCGCGTGCCGTTCGGCGTGGTCGGGGCCATCTATGAGGCGCGACCCAACGTCACCGTCGACATCGCCGCCCTCGCCCTGCGCTCGGGCAATGCGGTCGTCCTGCGCGGAGGCAGCGCCGCACGCGATTCGAACACGGTGCTCGTCGACGTGATGCGCTCCGCCCTCGGTACCGCGGGCGTGACGCCGGAGGCGATCCAGACCGTCGACGACTTCGGCCGCGACGGGGCGAAGGCACTCATGCACGGCCGCGGCTTCATCGACGTGCTCGTGCCCCGCGGCAGCGCCGGTCTCATCGAGACCGTCGTGACGGAGTCGACGGTGCCTGTCATCGAGACGGGCGCCGGGAACGTGCACATCCTGCTCGACGAGAGCGCCCCGGACGACTGGGCGTCCGACATCGTCGTGAACGCCAAGGTGCAGCGCCCGAGCGTGTGCAACGCGGTCGAGACCGTTCTCGTCCACCGACAGGCCGCCCCGCGGCTGATCCCGCTCGTCGCGAGCGCGCTCATGAGTGAGGGGGTGGCGATCCACGGCGACGACGTGGTCGCAGGACTCGTGGCCAACATCATTCCGGCGACCGAGGAGGACTGGGCGACCGAGTACCTGAGCCTGGACGTCGCGATGAAGGTCGTCGACAGCCTCGACGACGCTCTCGACCACATCCGGCGCTACAGCACGGGGCACACGGAGTCCATCGTCACCACCGACTCCCGCAGCGCGGAGCGGTTCCTGGCCGAGGTGGACTCCGCCGTGGTGATGGTGAACGCCTCCACGCGGTTCACGGACGGGGCCGAGTTCGGCTTCGGCGCCGAGGTGGGGATCTCGACGCAGAAGCTGCATGCGCGGGGTCCGATGGGGCTCTCCGAGCTGACCAGTACGAAATGGCTCGCGCGTGGGACAGGTCAGACCCGCGGGTGAGGGCTAGACTGGGGGACGCTGTATCCCCACAGGACCCCCGAGACAGCACGCCACGAACGGAGTCAGGATGAACCTCGTCGCACAGATCGCGATGGCCGCCGCAGAGACCGAGCACCACGGCAACGTGGCTCTCGACACGGTGATCTTCGGAGCCATCGCCGCGATCGTGTTCGCCGCTCTCGGTCTCGTGACGCTGTCGTACAAGAACGTCGCGAACCGCCACTCGGCGAAGGCGGAGGCCTGGGCGGCGAAGCACGGCAAGGACCACGAGGCGGGACACGGCCACTAGGCCCTCATGAGCACCGCGACCACGCGCGCACCGCGCATCGGCGTGATGGGCGGGACTTTCGATCCGATCCATCACGGCCATCTGGTCGCCGCCAGCGAGGTCGCGCACTCGTTCGATCTCGACGAGGTGGTGTTCGTCCCGACGGGTCGTCCCTGGCAGAAGGCCGACGTCACGCCGAGTGAGCATCGCTATCTGATGACGGTCATCGCAACGGCCTCCAACCCGCAGTTCACGGTGAGCCGCGTGGACATCGACCGCGCGGGTCCGACGTACACGATCGACACGCTCCGCGACCTCAAGGAGCAGCGCCCGGACGCCGAGCTGTTCTTCATCAGCGGGGCGGACGCCGTGGCGCAAATTCTCAGTTGGAGAGACCATGATGAATTGTGGGAACTGGCCCACTTCGTCGCGGTCTCCCGCCCAGGACACGTTCTGAGCATCGACGGCCTCCCGAGCGACGACGTCAGCCAGCTCGAGGTGCCGGCGCTGTCCATATCGTCGACGGACTGTCGAGACCGCGTCCGCGACGATCAACCGGTCTGGTACCTCGTCCCCGACGGGGTCGTCCAGTACATCGCGAAGCATCATCTGTATCGGAGCAAGGCATGAGCACATCGGATCAGCGAGGTCCGCTGACGCGGAAGCAGCTGCGGGAGATCCGGTTGACGGGATCCACCCCGATCATCAGCGAGGAGCAGGCCAACGCCGCCGCGGAAGCCGCGGCTCCCTCGCAGCCGTTGCCGCGTGCCGCCGAGCCCGTGGTCATTCCGCCCGCCCCGGTCGCCGGCACTCCTGTCGATCCTGAGGCCGCGCCGCTCACCCGGCGTCAGGCGCGGGAGCAGGAGAAGATCAAGACCGTCCCGGTTCCCGCCGCCGGCGCGCCGGAGCAGGAGGCGCTGGAAGAGCCGGCGGTGCAGCCGGATGCCTCCGGCGACGACGACATCGATAACGACGAGGTCGTCGCGGAGCCCGTCAGTGCGGCCCAGGCCGCCGACACGGTCGGAGAGGTGCCACTCGCCGACGAGCACGCGCAGACGCCGGAGTCCGAGCCTGAGGATCCCGCGGTCGCACTCGGTGTCAGCCAGGAGGACACCGCCGAGGGGGAGGACCTCCTCGACGAGGACGCCGAGGAGGATGTCGACCAGGGCGAGCGTCCGACGGTCAGTCCGACCTTCGGCCAGGGCGTGCTGCAGGACGAGACGCCCGCCGAGCAGGCACCCTTCCGCCCCTCCTTCGATGAGCTGCTCACCTCGAACGACTCCGGGGGCACCCAGCACTCGGCCCCGAACGCGCTGATCTTCACCCCGTCCCCCGGCGAGGGCTCTCTCTCCGGTCCGGTCGCCTCCACCGGCGAGATCCTCGTCACGGGGTCGTACGAGCTGCCGAAGGGGCTCGGCTCGCAGGGCCACGCCCACGGAACGACGGACGGCAAAGAGGTCGACGCCGTCCTCATCGACGGCGAGCTGCCGCCCGCGTCTTCCCCCACTCCGATCGCGGCGAGTTCCGCCGTCAGCACCATCAAGCCCGCCGGCGAGGTGATCCGTCCGCCGGCACCCGAGAAGGGCAACCGGCTGATGCTGATCGCCGCCATCGTCGCGGGCGCCCTCGCGCTGGGTCTGGGCACGGCCCTGGTCATCGCCTTCACAGGAAACGTCTTCTGATGCAATCACCCGAAACCGCCGAAGAGATGCTGCGCATCGCCGCTGAAGCCGCCGTGGCCAAGGGGGGTGAGGATCTCGTCGCGCTGAACGTCTCCGAACCGCTCCCGCTCGTCGACATCTTCCTGCTCGTGACCGGCAACAGCGAGCGGAACGTCGCCGCCATCGCCGACGAGATCGAGGACCGTCTCGTCGAGTCCGGGCACAAGCGCGTGCGCCGGGAGGGGCGAGCCGAGGCACGGTGGGTGCTGCTGGACTTCGGCGACCTCATCGTCCACGTCTTCCACCAGGAGGAGCGGGTCTACTACGGCCTGGAGCGTCTGTGGAAGGACTGCCCGGTGATCCCGCTCGAGGTCGCCGAAGCGTCGGCTGACAACGCCTGACATGGCCACGCACCTGCTGACCGGTGCGGGGTCGGGGATCGGCGCGGTCCTCGCCCGACGACTCGTGGAGCGTGGCGACGACGTCGTGGTGCTCGCACGCGATGCGGGACGGGCGCGGCAGATCGCCGAGCAGCTGCCAGGGGTCTCGGCGCTGGTCGGCGACCTCGCGCAGCCGGGACGCCTCTCCTGGGCGCTCTCGAAGCAGAGCCTGCCCGATCGCATCGATTCCCTGGTGCACGCGGCCGGGGTCGTCGACCTCGGAACGGTGGGAGATCTCACTCCGGCGCTCTGGGACCAGCAGCTCGCCGTCAATCTCGTCGCCCCGGCGGAGCTCACGCGGCTCCTGCTTCCCGTCCTCCGCGTCTCGCGGGGTCATGTGGTGTTCGTGAACTCCGGAGCCGGACTCCGGGCGAGCCCTGGGTGGTCGGCGTACGCGGCCTCGAAGCACGGCCTGCGGGCCCTCGCGGATGCGCTCCGGCAGGAGGAAGCCGAGCACGGCCTCCGGGTGACATCGGTCTATCCAGGGCGCACGGCGACGCCCATGCAAGAACGCGTGCACCAGCAGGAAGGTCAGGAGTACGACGCAGCCCGGTTCATCACACCGGAAGCCGTGGCGACGACGATCCTCGCGGCGCTGGACCTCCCGCGGGACGCGCATCTCACGGATCTCACCGTGCGTCCGCAGGGCTGAGCGAGTCGATCCTTCCATTCTCCTGCACCTCAGCGAGAGGGTGTCAAGGCCCTTCCCTTCCCCCGCGGGGTATCAGAGGCTCGTCATCAGAGAGTCCTGGAGGGCCGACTGATGTCAGAAGTTCCTGATCCCCGTTTCGTGCTTCACCGCATCACGCCGTCGGAGTGGGTGATCAACGACCTGCGCTATCCCCAGAACGACCCGCGGCATGTCGTCGCCTGCGTCTATGAGCTCGCCGATACCGAGGTCGAGGTCACGTGGCTGCGCGACCTTCCGCTGGCGATCCGCTACGGCACGGCGTTCGAGGTGTTGGAGGAGGTCGAGCGGATGCAGGGTGCCAGCCGGGCCACGCGACCCATCGCGATCCCCTCTCGCCCGCCGCTGCTGGCCACCTGAGCTGCGAGAACGCACCAAGGGCACCCCGCCGTGAGGGGTGCCCTTTCGTGCTTTACCGGTCAGTCGTCGTCGCCGACGACAGCGGCGCGGTCGGCCTCCGCGCTGTCGATCTGAGCGTCGTCGGCGTCCTCGTCGAGAACCTCTTCGCCGTCGACCTCGCGCGTCGGGACGTCCTCCGCGTCGCCATCGGCGATCGGCGGGAGAGGCGGGATCGGGGGAGTCGTGTTGGACATGTCGTCTCCTTTCGTCGGATGCCTTTCTACGCGGGGCCGCCGACGCAGACGAGGCGGTTGACGCATGGCAGCACGGGGGGCTACGGGCCTGCTCCGCGGTCAGGAAGCGGGAGGTGTGCTCCCACCACCCGGGCCACCGCTCATGCCGGACGCGGCCTGCTGGGTGACGCTGTTCGCGTAGTCGTTCGTCGGGTCGCGGTAGATGGTGTGCACGTGACCCCAGCCCGACGTCGTCACGCCCTCGACGTCGGCGCCCGCGGAGCCCTGCTGCGCCTGGAACGCGACGTAGACCTTCGGCCCGGAGATGGAGAAGTCGATGCCGTCTCCGGTGCTCATGTCGTACGTCGTCGCCCCGGACCAGGCGATCACGGTGTCATCCAGTGTCTGCTCGATCTCGGCCAGCGTGGAGGCCGTGGTCTCCTCGTCGCTCATCCCGGCCCAGTTCGCGATGAGCTGGAGAAGCAGGTCCCGCTGCTCGTCGGAGAGGTCGGCTCCGGACAGGCCCGCGCCGGTGGCGAAATCGCAGGTGTCGCCCGGTGCGCACATGCTCACATCGCCGGAGGTCAGGGTGGCCTGCTGGTCGGCGGTGAGGCTGTCGAAGAACGCGAAGGCGTCCGTGTAGATGCCATCGAACGGCTGCACCTCCTCGCCGTCCTCGTTCGTGTAGACGGCGGGCTGGACGCCGAGGTGCGTGGGCGCGAAGGTGATCGCGTCGGTGCTGCCGTCGAGCGTGGCGTTGATCCCGAGGTGGTGCCCGCCGAACTGCACCTCGAAGGCGCCGTCGGTCGCTGTCGGATCGCCGAAGAAGGCGATGTAGTACTGCCCGAGGGACTCCTCGGTGCTGCTGCTGTTCTCGGCGAGGTACTCGTCGCCGCCCATGATCCCGGTCACGGTGGCGTAGGCCTCGTCGCTGAGGAGAGCCTCCAGCACGGCGAGCGCCGCGGTCCGCTGCTCCTCGGTCAGGTCGGTGAGGTTCAGACCGGCCCGCTGCACGAAGGTCACCGGGAAGTTCGACCACGACGTCGTCTTCGTCTCGTCGTCGAAGTCGTAGAGAACGGTCTCCTTCTGTTCGTCGGTCAGCGTCGCGAGGAAGGCCGCGGCAGCGGCGGACGTGTCGGCGATCGTCCCCGCGGTCGTTCCGGCTTCCGTCGACGCGGCGGCGGAAGCCGAGGCGGACGACGAAGCAGAGGTCGTCGGTTCGGCGGTCGTGGCGGCCGCGCAGCCGCTCAAGACGAGGCCGCCCGCGAGGACGAGGCCGGAGAGCCAGGCGAGGCGTTTCTGTGCGGGAGAGGATGTCGTGTTCATGGCATCAGGCTAGGAACGCGACCGGTGGTGATCCTTTGTGCCGTCGATGTGATTCCTATGAGCCCTGGGCCATCCGTGTTGTCTCTGATGTCTCCCACGCAGCGGGGGCGGTGATCGGGGGACTCGATGGTCAGGAGTCGTCATCGAGAACAGGCTCTGTCGCCTGTCGGGGGCCCTCGAGTGAACCGGCCGGCCCGCATTGTCTCAGGCATTCGCGCAGCAACAGGCGTCCCCTCCCGTCGAGGCCTGTTGTCGCGCGAAAGCCTGAGGGGGCTAGGGAGGTAGCGGTCCACAATCGTGCGGAGCTGTGCCTCGTCGGGTGCCGTGCTGACGCCGGTCACGCGCTGCAGCGTCGCGAAAGGAGTCGACGCCGACCCGGTGGGAGCGGGCTCGAGCTGCGTCTTCCAGTCCGGGGCGATGTGGTCGAGAAGCAGCCCGAGCTGGGCACCCGTGAAGTACGAATAGTCGCGTTCCAGGACAGCCTGCTGATCCGGATCCTCGATCAGTGCTTCGAGACCGTCGGTGAAGGTGTTCTGAACGGGAGTGAGGCCTCGTGCTCTGTCGAAAGCCCGCTCGACGTAGGTCGCCGTCCCCTCGATGGCCTCCAGCTCGATCTCCAACTCCAGAGTCGGCCACGTCGTATAGCGGGCCATGCGCACAGCGGCGAGGTCGGACGCGAGGGCGGCCAGCACCTGCGGATCGGTCTCGGTCTCGACCCGGTCGAAGATCCGCGCCTCCACGCGCAGCAACTCGTATTGCGCCGCCGTATGCGGGTAGTCCGGAATCGTGCCGCCGGCCTCCCACGGCCAGGCGCCGGGCGCCTCGGGATCGATCCCCTGTTTCGTGACGTGGAAGTTCTCGTGCAGGGAGAAGCGCGCGAAACCCTGCGACGTCGTGGTCTCGGTGTCGAGCATCGCCTGGTTGTACTTGAACGCGAGGACGTCGTCGCCATCCACCTCGATCACACCGAAGTTCGAGGGGGCGTACAGCATCCCATCCCCGACACCGAACGTCCGGCTGATGCGGACGTCATCGAGGTGAGTGGCCCCGGGAACGTCGATCTTCGTCATGCCGGAGGTGTCCGTGACGCCGCTCATGTTGACGAGGATCGCGTGCGACCAGAAGGAGCTCTTCTCCCCGACCGTGCGCAGCAGCACCAGCGGTTGCTCCTCATACCGGTAGACGTCCGTCCAGATCTCCGCCGGATGTGCCGCCGTGACGTCGTACTCCTCCGACAACTGGGTGAGCATCTCCCGGTCGGTGGCGTCGAGGCCCTCGTAGTCCGACGGGGTGGGGGCGAAGAGACGCCACGCGACCACCCCGCCGATCCCGAGCGCGACGACGGCGAGAATCCCGAGGATCACGGGGGCGAAGCGGCGACGGCGTCGAGCGACGGAAGCATGCATATGTAACACGCTACTGAAGCGACTGTTTCGTTTTCGTATGCTTCGTGTCAGGCGATCGCGCGGCATCAGGCAGGGAGGGCGGAGATTGCCTGATGCGGCGCGAGGGCCTGACATCGCGAGATGCCACTGGCTCCAGAAACACGAAAACCCCCGGCGAACCGAGGGTTTTTCGTGGACCTGAGGGGACTCGAACCCCTGACCCCCTGCATGCCATGCAGGTGCGCTACCAGCTGCGCCACAGGCCCAGACGCTGCTTCGGAGTGCTCCGGGCAACGTGAAAACACTACTACACGAATCCGCATCTGCACCAATCGGCGCGGGCCGCCCGGGCGCGTCGAGGCGCGAGGAACATCCGGAGGAGCGACGGCGTTCGATCCATCGTGAGCACTCTCGACAGCATCGTGATCGGCGCCGGCCAGGCCGGGCTGTCCGCGTCGTTCCACCTGCGTCGCCGCGGGATCGAGCACGTCGTGCTGGACGCCGATGCGCGGGCCGGGGGAGCCTGGCAGCACCGGTGGGACGCCCTCACGATGCGCGACGTGCACGGGGTCGCCGAGCTCCCGGGAGACAGTGCGCCGCCGCGGGACGAGCGCCGGGCGAACATCGCGGTGCCGGAGTACTTCGCCGCGTACGAGAAGGCCCATGATCTTCCGGTGCTGCGGCCGGTGCACGTCCGCCGGGTCCATGACGACGAGGGCGTCCTGGTCGTCGAGGCCGACGAGGGGGAGTGGCGCACCCGCACTCTCGTCAACGCGACGGGCACCTGGACGCAACCCTTCCTCCCGCATTATCCGGGGATGGAGACGTTCCTCGGGGAGCAGTTCCACACCGTCGACTACCCCGGCCCGGAGCACTTCCTCGGCAAGCGGGTGCTGGTCGTGGGCGGCGGTGCATCCGCCGTGCAGTTCCTCGGTGCCCTCGCTCCTCTCACCGAGACGCTGTGGGTCACCCGACGCCCGCCCGTCTGGCGGGACGACGACTTCACGCCGGAGGCCGGTGCCGCCGCGGTCGCGCTCGTCGAGAAGCGCGTGGCGGCCGGATTGCCCCCGGAGAGCGTGGTCAGCGTCACGGGGCTCATGCTCCGACCGCAAGAGAGGGAAGCGGAGCGTCTCGGAGCGTACGCCGACCGTCGACCGCTCTTCCAGCGCATCGAGCCCGACGGCGTGCGCTGGTCCGACGGAGCGTTCGAGCGCGTCGACGTGATCCTGTGGGCGACGGGGTTCCGGCCGGCCATCGGCCACCTCGCCCCGCTCCACCTGCGCAGTGCCGCGGGCGGGATCCAGCTCGACCGCGGCGGCCGCGGCACGACGGCCGTCGCGGATCCCCGGGTGCAGCTCGTCGGCTACGGCCCGTCCGCGAGCACCATCGGCGCGAACAGAGCGGGGCGAGCGGCTGCGACCGGCGTCGTCCGCGCGCTCGCGAAGGAGGGCGCCGCGGTCTCCTCGTGACCGTTTCGTCGTCCGGCGCCTCCTGTGGATACGCTGGGAGGCATGCTGCGCATCATCCTGACCGTCGTCTGGCTGCTGCTCTCCGCGTGGCTCGTGGTGTGGGTGGGGGAAGGCCTGTTCGGTGTGAACCAGCGCGAGTCGATCCTCCCCTTCGCGAGCGATGACGGCCTGGGCGGACCGATCGTGATCGGCGTCGCCTGGGGCTTGCTGCTCACCTTCGGCGGATCGATGTCGGGTCTGGCGCGGCGCAAGAAGGTCCGCGGGCCGGCGCAGATCGGCGTCGGCACCGTCGTCGAGATGTCGCGCACCGGCGTGACCGTGAACGACGTGCCCCAGTACGACCTCTTCATCCGGGTCAGCCCCAGCGTCGGCGACGACTTCATCGGACAGCTGCGCATGCTGCTCGACGCCGGTGACGTCGGAGCGCTGCAGGTGGGGCAGCCCGTCCCCGTCCGCTACAACGTGGACGACCCCGACACCGTCGAGCTCGCTGACCTCAGCGACCCGAGCGTCCGAGAGGCGATGCTGCAGTGGCGCATCGACCGCGGCCTCATCGACCCGTCCCAGGTCCGCGCTCGTACGACGGGGACCCAGGTGCCCGCGTCCGTCGTCGAGGTGCGTCCGACCGGACGGCGCCGCGAGGGGCAGAGCGAGCTCGCGCTGAAGGTGCTCGTGGCCCCCGAAGGAGCAGAGCCGTGGGAGGCCGACACCACCGTGTTCGTCTACCCGCAGGCCGTATCGCGCCTGCAGGTGGGGGCACCGATCTGGGCGTTCTACCGGCGTGAGGATCCGCACACGGTCGCCGTCACCATCGAGAAGGAGCCGGCACGATGAACCCCCTCGACACGCTGATGTGGCTGGTGAACTTCCCGGCCGCGCACGGATACGCGATGGTCTTCATCGCGGCGTTCTCGATCCTCGGGCTGTTCGCGGTGTCCGCGCGGGGAACGACCGGAGGCGGCTCGCTGCGGGCTGTCCGCGAGCGGGAAGGGCTTGTTCCGGCGGGCACGCGATCCCGCGGCAGCATCGGCGGCTCCGTGGTCCGCGTGTTCTTCCGCGTCCTGGCCTTCGTGATGCTCGGCTCCCTCATCATCGGCATCCTGAGCCTGACCGGTGTCCCGGTGACCCGCGCGTACATCTTCGAGAACGGTCGTCCCACCACCGGCACGGTGGACGGGGACTGGGTGACGTTCACGGCCGCGGACGGCACCGAATACACGCTGGAGAGCGACTTCTTCACTCCGGCCGTGTACCCGGACCGTGACGCGTGGCTCCCGAGTGGGGCACCGGTGGTCGTCCGATACCTGCCCTCGCATCCGCAGGCCTTCGTCATCGACAGTTCGCAGATCCCGGACTGACGTCGGCGAGGGCGCGTAGGGTGAAGACATGTCGCGCATCCTCGTCTTCGGCGGCCACGGCCGCATCGCCCTGCTGCTCGCCCCGCTCCTCGTGGCCCGCGGTCACGAGGTCACGGGGGTGATCCGGAACCCCGATCACGTGTCCGAGGTGGAGGAGAGCGGCGCGATCGCTCTCGTCGCCGACATCGAGACCATGGACGTCGACGCCCTCACCGAGATCATCCGCGGGCACGACGCGGTGGTGTGGTCGGCCGGTGCCGGGGGCGGGAGCCCCGAGCGCACCTACGCCGTCGACCGGGACGCGGCGGAGCGGACCATGGACGCGGCGGAGCGCGCGGGTGTGCGACGCTACGTCATGGTGTCGTGGATCGGCTCCACGGCCGATCACGGCGTGCCGGAGGACGACTCCTTCTTCCCGTACGCCGATGCGAAGTGGGCCGCAGACGAGCACCTCCGCGCTTCCGGCCTCGACGGGACCATCCTCGGCCCTGGCACGCTGACCTTCGACGACCCGACCGGACGCATCCGCATCGACCCGGAAGGGCGCGGCGAGGTCTCCCGCGCCGACGTCGCGGCGGTCATCGTCGCGACCCTGGAGGATCCGGGCACGATCGGGCGCACCATCCGCTTCGGCAACGGCGACGAGGAGACCTCGGTGCCGATCGCCGTGGCGCTCGCGCGCTGAGAGCGATGAACCGGGGCTGGTCACGGGTGCGGCGAGGCGTAGGCGCCGCGCTCGTCCTGCTCGCCCTCACGGGAGGTGCCTGGGTGTCGGCGGCTGCACAGTCCAGCCCGGAGCCGGCTGCCGAGGCGGTGTCGGTGCACGCTGCAGAACCTGACGCGATCCGGGAGCAGGCCGCCGCCCTCGTCGCGGACATGAGCACGGCGGATCAGGCGTCATCCATCGTGATGGGACACATCGGCGGGACCGATCCGGCGGCGCTACGCGACTACATGAAGTCGGGGCTCGGAGGCTTCATCCTCATGGGTGGGAACATCCCGGCGACGGAGGAAGAACTCCGCGCACTGACGGCCGCGCTGACGATCGACCCGGCCCTCCCGCCGCTGATCGCCGTGGACCAGGAGGGCGGCATCGTCTCGCGACTGCCCTGGGACGCCTTCCCAGCGTCGACGACCCTGAAGAGCCGTCCGGTCGCCGAGACCTCGGCGGCCTTCGCGGCCCGCGGCGCGCTCGTCGCCCGCGCCGGGATCACCGTCGACTTCGGCACCGTCGCCGACGTCCCGGCGGACCGCGGCTCGTTCATCTTCGGGCGTGCCCTCGGCACCGATCCGGAGAGTGCCGCCGACCGCACCGCGGCGGCGACCGCGGCCCAGGAGCACTTCGTCGCGTCCACGCTCAAGCACTTCCCCGGGCACGGAGCGGCACCGGGAGACTCCCATCACGCGATCCCGAGCACCGGCATGACGAAGGCCGCGTGGCGTGAAGCGGACGGCGTCCCGTTCGCCGCCGGCATCGAAGCCGGCGCCTCGTTGCTCATGTACGGCCATCTCGCGTACACCGCCGTGGACTCCCGTCCGGCGTCGCTCTCCGCGGAGTGGCATCGCATCGCGCGGGAGGAGCTCGGCTTCGAGGGTGTGGCCGTGACGGACGACCTCGGCATGCTGCTGTCCTCGGGGGATCCGGCATACGCCGACCCCGTCGCGAACGGCGTCGCCGCGGTCGCGGCCGGCAACGACCTCGTGCTCACGATCGCGGGGTCCACGGCGCAGACCGCGACCGAGATGGCCGCGGGGATCGCCGCCGCCGTCGACGCCGGGACGCTCCCCGCCGAGCGTCTGGAGGACGCGGCGACCCGTGTGCTCACCCTGCGTCTGGAGCTTGCCGCAGCGTCGTCGTCGTGGGCCGTCTGTGGGGACTGCACTGCCCGCTGACGCTCAGGCTGCGGCGCGCTCGTCCGGGCCGAGCCAGGCGGTGAGGAGGGAGGCGCGGAGGGCGGCGCCGCGGTCTGCGAAACCACGCTGGCGCCGGACGTACTCGGCCTTGCCCTCCGGCGTCTCGATGCGTACCGGTTCGACGTCCCACGCCGACAGGTCGTACGGGGCGGCCTGCATGTCGAGCAGCCGGATGTCGCGCGCCAGCTCGAACGCGTCCAGCAGCAGCTCTCCGGGAACGAGCGGACCGAGCTTCATCGCCCACTTGTACAGGTCCATGCCGGCGTGCAGGCAGCCGGGCTGTTCGAGGAGGGGCTGATCCTCTCTCGTCAACGTCGCCCGGTTGCGAGGCACCGCCTCCGGAGTGAAGAACCGGAAGGCGTCGAAGTGCGTGCAGCGGAGATCGTGATCCTCGACCACCGCGTCCGTGCCCTCCTGCCCGAGCCGCAGGGGGACGGCATGCCGATGCTCTGCGGCGCGATAGACCATCGCCCACTCGTGCAGGCCGAAGCAGCCGAACTGCCCGGGACGGGAGCCGGTACGGCGCAGCATCAGCGAGACGAGGCGAGCGAGCTCCGGCTTCTCGGCGGCGAAGCGCTGGGCGTCGGGGATCGCGCCGCCAGGTGACATCCCGGGGGAGTACCAGCGCCATGTCACTCGCTCGGACGCGTCCGCCAGCTCCACACCCGCTCCGGGGTGCCAGCGGCGCAGCTGCGCGGGCTTATAGCCGTAGTAGGTGAAGAGGAAGTCCCACACCGGGTGCTTCTCGCCGCGCGCCACACGGTCTCGGTGCGAGGCGGTCAGCCCGTCGGCCCGCTCCCGATGCGCGTCCTCGCGCCGGAGCCACTCGTCACGGGTGAGGATCATGTCAGTGCAGGATGCCGGCATCGCCGAGCTGGTCGCGGAGGCCGGCGCCGTCCTCTGCACTCACCCAAGGAGCCTCGTCAGCGTCATGCGATTCCATCTCGGCGCGACCGCCGGCGAGCACCGCCTCCGCGGGCAGCAGCCGTCGGATCGCGACACCCGCGACGGAATCCGGGTACTCCTCCTGGAACTGCGTGTAGATGGCCTCGTCGTGCTGGCCGTCGTCGCCGATCAGCAGCCATTTGACGTCCGGGAACTCGGTCGCCAGCCGACGGAGGTTCGTGAGCTTGTGCTCGCGGCCGCTGCGGAACCAGCGATCGTGCGTAGGACCCCAGTCGGTCAGCAGCAGCGAGCCTGCGGGGAAGAGGTGCCGACCGAGGAACCGTGACAGGGTGGGCGCGACGTTCCAGGCGCCGGTGGAGAGATAGATCATGGGGGCACCGGGGTGCTGCCGGAGAAGCTGATCGAGCAGAACCGCCATCCCCGGCACAGGAATGCGTGCGTGCTCGTCGACGACGAACGAGTTCCAGAAGGCGATGAAGGGGCGGGGGAGCGCGGTGACCATGACGGTGTCGTCGACGTCCGAGACGACGCCGAACCGGGTGGTCTCCGCGACGATGAAGGCCCGGGCCTCGATGGGCTCCTGCCCCTCGACAGTGATCGTGAAGGTCTGCCAGCCGGGCTCGAGATCGGCGCGGATGACGGTGTCGATGACCCCGCCGCGGTCGGCGACCACCCGATGCGTGCTGTCGCCGACATGCACGTCGACGGAGGCGAAGCCGACAGGGATGCCGACGAAGCTGCGCCAGCCGCGGATGCTCGCCGGTTCCCCGTCGCGACCGCGGCGCTGCGGCGGGACGATGAGCACACGACCGAGCACACGGACCCATCCGGGGCCGCCATAGCCCGGGAAGGGCAGCACGGTGGCGTTCCGGCCGCGGCGGCGCGCTCGTCCCTCGCGCCACACGTGCAGGCGGTGCTCGAGACGGGCGAACCAGTGGATCCTGGGCGCCGGGGGTGCGGGGGCCATTGCCTCAGTCTTTCACGTCGGCGTCGGACTCCGCCGCCGGGGCCTCCAGATGACGCGCCTCCAGGCGGTGCAGCAGCCGCTTGCCCAGGTAGGCGAGCACGAGGAACAGGGCGATGACCCCGACGAACAGGTAGCCCGCGAAGTGCACGCGGTCGACGAGCTCACGGAAGCTCCCGGCCGCCAGCGAGGTCACGCTCACGTACGCCGAGGCCCAGATGATGCAGGCCGGGGTCGTCCAGGCCAGGAAGCGCCGGTAGGGGTACTCGCTCATCCCCACTGTGAGAGGGACGAGGGAGTGGAGGACCGGGAGGAAGCGGGAGAGGAAGATGGCGATGCCGCCGCGGCGTGCAAGGTAGTTCTCCGCGCGGACCCAGTTGTGCTCCCCGATCCGCCGCCCGAGCCAGGAAGCACGGATGTAGGGGCCGAGCCAGCGGCCGAGCCAGAAGCCGATGCTCTCTCCGATGAGGGCGCCGACGACGACGGCCACACCCATCGCGATGCCCTCCAGGGGAGTAGCGACGCCCATCGAGGCGATGATGACGATCGTGTCGCCCGGGACGATGAGGCCGATGAGGATGCTCGTCTCCAGCATGACGGCGAGACCCGCGACCAGAGTGCGCGTGACCGGATCGATCGACTGCACGGTGTCGAGGAGCCAGAGCAGGAGGTCGTCCACCCCATGAGGATACGGGAGCGGCCCGGTCCTAGGCTGGAAAGGTGCCCGACCGCCTGACCCCCCGACCGCTGCCGTCCTGGGTGGCTCCGGAGCGTGTTTTCGCGGTGATCGCGCAGCAGCTGGCGGATGTGTTCTGGCTCGATGCGGGCGCTGACGCCGCCGAGGGATGGAGCTTCCTCGGCACCGGGGTCGCCGAACAGCTCCCGGAGGACGTGCGCCTGGATGCCGGGCCCGTCGAGGCGGGGATGCCGCCGTTCCGCGGGGGATGGGTGGGCTGGCGCGACTACGAGAGCGGAGCCGTCCGCGCGGGGGCTCCGGTCGCCACCGACCCGGAGCCGGAAGCCCGGACGTGGCTGCGCGTGACCATGGCCGTGGCGTTCGATCATGCCGCGCACCGCCTGTGGCTGCTGTCCCCGGAGGGGGAGTCGCGTGAGGGGGAGCGCTGGCTGCAGTCCCTTCTGAGCGACGCCGGCCCCGAAGCGCTGACGCCGCGGGTGGTGGAGGATCGTCACGCCGCCGAGGCCCGCCACACCCCTGCCGCATACGAGCAGCTCATCGACCGCTGCCGCGACCTCATCCACGCGGGCATCGCGTACCAGCTCTGCCTCACGACGCGGTTCACCGTGCCAGGGACCCATGACCCCGTCGCCGTGTACGAGCGGCTGCGGGCGGCGACTCCCGCCCACCATGGCGGATTCCTGCGCATCGGGGGACGTGCGCTCCTCAGTGCCAGCCCCGAGCAGTTCCTCCACGCCGCCGGTGGCGTCATCCGCACCCGTCCCATCAAGGGGACCCGCCCTCGAGGCGCCGACGCCGTGACCGATGCCGCGCTCGCCGCAGAGCTCGCCGCGGATCCGAAGGAGCGGGCCGAGAACGTGATGATCGTCGACCTCATGCGCAACGACCTCTCCCGGGTGTGCGTGCCGGGGTCGATCCGGGTCGAGGGGCTCTGGGAGGTCGAGAGCTATCCCGCCGTGCATCAGCTGGTCAGCACCGTCAGCGGCACGGCCGCGGAGGGGACCACGGTCGGGGCGCTGCTGGAGGCCGCATTCCCCGCCGGAAGCATGACCGGAGCGCCGAAGCTGTCGGCGATGACGCAGCTGCACGAGCTCGAAGGCGGCCCGCGCGACATCTATGCCGGCTGCTTCGGCTATATCGGCGTGGACGGTGCGCTCGACCTCGCGATGGTGATCCGCAGCATCGTCGTGGACGAGGAGGCTGCGTTCGTCGGCGCCGGTGGCGGGATCACGTGGGGATCGGTGCCCGCGGCCGAAGTGCGTGAGGTCGCCACGAAGGCCCGCGCCCCTCTCGCGGCGCTCGGCGCGGAAATGCCCGCCACCTGGCGTTCCGATATCCTGAACTGATCCCGTTTTTCCCTTCAGATTGGTCGTGCGTTCGTTGTCCGAGAACATGTCCACCGCTCCCGTCGACGAGGAGTTCTCCTCGCCGCACGCCATCCAGGCCAAGTGGCAGAAGTACTGGGCGGAGCACGAGACGTTCCTCACGGGCGGAGACGACGACACCCGGCCGCGGCGCTATGTGCTGGCCATGTTCCCTTACCCCTCTGGCGACCTGCACATGGGGCACGCGGAGAACTACCTGTACTCCGACATCGTCGCCCGCTTCTGGCGTCACCGGGGCCACAACGTCCTGAACCCGATCGGGTGGGACTCCTTCGGGCTGCCGGCGGAGAACGCCGCGATCCGCCAGGGTGCTGACCCGCGCGAGTGGACGTACCAGAACATCGCGCAGCAGAAGGTGGGCTTCCAGCAGTACGGCGTCTCCTTCGACTGGAGCCGGGTGCTGCACACGTCCGACCCCGAGTACTACCGCTGGAACCAGTGGCTGTTCCTGAAGATGTACGAGCGCGGCCTGGCGTACCGGAAGAAGAGCCCGGTCAACTGGTGCCCGAACGACCAGACCGTTCTGGCCAACGAGCAGGTCGTCGATGGGCGCTGCGAGCGCTGCGGCTACGAGGTCGTCAAGAAGAAGCTCACCCAGTGGTACTTCCGCATCACCGACTATGCGGACCGCCTGCTCGACGACCTGAACCAGCTCGAGGGGTTCTGGCCGCACAAGGTGCTGCAGATGCAGCGCAACTGGATCGGCCGTTCCGTCGGCGCCGACGTCGACTTCCGCATCGAGGGGCGCGAGGAGCCGGTGACGGTGTTCTCGACCCGACCGGACACCCTGCACGGCGCGACGTTCTTCGTCGTGGCGCCCGACGGCGACCTGGCCGCCGAGCTCGCCGCCGACGCCGAGCCCGAGGTGCGTGAGCGCTTCCAGGCCTACCTGGCCGAGGTGCAGAAGACGACGGACATCGATCGGCAGTCCACCGACCGTCCCAAGACAGGCGTGTTCCTGGGCCGCTACGCGATCAACCCGGTCAACGGCGAGAAGCTCCCGATCTGGGCTGCCGACTACGTGCTGGCCGACTACGGGCACGGCGCGGTCATGGCGGTCCCGGCGCACGACCAGCGCGACCTGGACTTCGCACGCGCGTTCGACCTGCCGGTCAAGGTCGTCGTCGACACCACCGCTCCGGTCACCGGTGCCATGCCGGTCATCGAGGTGGACGAGGACGGCGTCCCGATCGACGCCGATGCCGCGCTCGACGAGCAGAACCCGGCGAAGACCGGCGTCGCGCTCACCGGCGAGGGGCGCATGATCAACTCCGGTCCGCTGAACGGACTGTCCAAGCGCAACGCGATCGCCCGCGCCATCGAGCAGCTGGAGGCCACGGGGACGGGGCGGGCGGCGAAGAACTACCGCCTGCGTGACTGGCTGATCTCGCGTCAGCGGTTCTGGGGGACCCCGATCCCCATGCTGCACGCCGAGGACGGCCGGATCATCCCTGTGCCCGAGGACCGGCTGCCGGTGAAGCTGCCGAGCGTCGAGGGCCTGGACCTCAAGCCGAAGGGGACCTCGCCGCTGGGCGGCGCGGAGAGCTGGGTGCGCACGACCGACCCGGAGACGGGCGACCCGGTACTCCGCGATCCCGACACGATGGACACCTTCGTCGACAGCTCCTGGTACTTCCTCCGGTTCCTGTCGCCGAACAGCGACACGCAGGCGTTCGACCCGGCCCAGGCGGCGCGCTGGGCCCCGGTGGACTCGTACATCGGCGGTGTCGAGCACGCGATCCTGCACCTGCTGTACGCCCGCTTCATCACCAAGGTCCTCTTCGACATGGGGCTGATCGACTTCACCGAGCCGTTCTCCAACCTGATCAACCAGGGCATGGTGCTGCTGGACGGCCAGAAGATGTCGAAGAGCAAGGGCAACCTGGTGCTGTTCCAGGAGGAGCTCGACGCCCACGGTGCCGATGCGCTCCGCGTCGGTCTGGCCTTCGCCGGTCCGGTGGAGGATGACAAGGACTGGGCGGACGTGTCGACCACCGGTGCGCAGAAGTTCCTCGCGCGCGCCCTGCGGATCGCGCATGAGGTCGCCAGCCCGGTCGACGTGGTCTTCGACGGCGGCGACGCGGCGCTGCGCCGTGCGACGCACAAGCTGCTCGCCGAGGCGCCCGCTCTGGTCGAGCAGACGAAGTTCAACGTGCTCGTCGCCCGTCTGATGGAGCTGGTCAACGTGACCCGCAAGACGATCGACGGTGCTGCCGGTGCTGCCGACCCCGCCGTCCGTGAGGCGGCGGAGACCATCGCCGTCATGCTCGACCTCATCGCCCCGCACACCGCGGAGGAGATGTGGGAGATCCTGGGGCACGAGCCGTCCGTCGGACTCGTGTCGTGGCGCTCCGCCGATCCGGCGCTCCTTGTCGAGGACACCGTCACTGCGGTCGTGCAGATCGGCGGCAAGGTGCGCGCGCAGCTCGAGGTGCCGGCACGCATCGGCGAGGCCGAGCTCGAGGCGCTGGCGCGAGCCGACGAGCGGGTCATCCGCTCGATCGGCGATCGCGAGGTCGTCAAGGTCGTCGTGCGGGCCCCGAAGATCGTCAGCATCGTCGTCAAGGGCTGAGTCCCCGGCGTGCTCCGCGGTTTCGCCGACCCCGGCGCGAAGCGGTGATCCCCGGACCGGGTTGCGACCGAGAACGGCCGTCCTCCACGACGAGTCCCTTCTGAGCGTCTCTCCACGGTCGCTGTGTCCGGCTCCGGGAGGCGGTGGGCGCGGAGCTTAGGGTGTCCGGATGACCTCGTCCCCGCCTCCACCTCCTCCGCCCCGTCGGGGGCTCCGCCTCGGGCTCGGCGCGGCGGTCGTGCTGACGATCGTCGCGCTCTCCACCGCCGTCGGCCTCGGCCTGGTGCAGGGGCAACCGTCGTCCGTCGAGGCCGTTCCGTTCGCGGAGAGCTCGGCGTCGGTCGAGTCCGCGCCCGCGGAGATCTACGTGCACGTGCTCGGCGCGGTCGAGCACCCGGGCCTGTATGTCCTGCGCACCGACTCCCGGGTCGTCGATGCCCTCGCGGCCGCCGGCGGGTCGACGGATGCCGCCGACCTCGTGGGTGTCAACCTCGCCCGACGGGTCGAGGACGGGGAGCAGATCCTGGTCCCGGTCGTGGGTGCCGTCGCCGATCCGTCGGCGCCGCCATCCGGAGACGGGACCATCGATCTGAACACCGCGGATCAGGCGGCTCTGGAGGAGCTCCCGGGAATCGGACCGGCGCTGGCCGAGCGTATCGTCGCGTGGCGCGAGGAGAACGGTCGGTTCCGCACGGTGGACGATCTCCTGGCGGTGCCCGGGATCGGGGAGAAGGTCTTGGAGGGGCTGCGCGACGGGGTGCGCGTGTGACAGTCGCTTACCCCTGGGGATCGCAGGTCAGCGTGGCATCCGTGATCACCTGGGTCGCCAGCTCCCGCTCGGACTCGAGCGGATCGCGTCCGTCGACCAGGAGCTGGACGCTCTCATCGGACAACGCGGAGTCGTAGACGTACTGCCCGACGCAGGGGTAGAAGTCCGGCACGTCGTCATAGGTGGTCAGGCCGTTCGACCGGTTGATCTCCTCCGCGGACGCGCCGATCTCCTCAGGTGTCGGACGGCTCTCACTGGCGCTGCTCGGCGCGTCCGATGGCTGGGCGCTGGCTGGGGGCGCGCTTTCGGCGGGCAACGAGTCGTTCAGCGCCGACGAGGCCAGCACGAGCGACACGATGAGCACGATGACCCCGATCACGGCGCCGACGACCGACACGACCATGCCGACGATCGACGGCCACTTCGCGGCATTCTTCGTGAACAACCCGATCAGCGACACGACGAACCCGGCGAACAGGATCACCGCGCCGACCACGAACAACACCGGGATGAAGGCGAGAACGGCGCCGAGGACGGCCAGGCCCAGCCCGATGAACCCGAGGACCGGCGTCGGCCGAGAAGCAGCGTCAGGGACCTGTTGCGCAGGGGCGGCCGACCCGTATGTCGGCGCCTCGGGATGAGGCGGCGAGGGATTCGTCGGAGCCGAAGGGGGAGCGTAGGCGTCGGTCCACCGTGCTCCGTCCCACCACCGCTGGCGCCCGGAACCATCGTCGTACCACCCAGCCGGGACACTCATGCGCTCTCCTCCTCGTCGCGGCAGCGTCCGCCGCGCGCGAGTACCCAGGCTACTCAATCGCTTCCGACGAGGTCGTCACCGCGTCCGACGCCGGCGGTCTCCTCCATCAGAGAAGTGCTCCTCCACACCCTGACCTCCAGGGTCGTTGTCCTCTGCTCGTGCGGCGGTGGTCGCGGCGGGCGGAGCGGGCACCGGCGCGACTCTAGGGTGATCCGATGCATGAGAGGCAGCGTTCGTCCCTGGGGTCCGAGGAGGGATCGGCGTGACGCGCGATCTGCGCCTGCTGCCGGTGGCGGTCGGTGCCTGGGGTGTGGCCCTGGTCTGCGTGTTCGTGCCGGGAGCGGCGGCGTGGGTGGCGGGTGGATGCCTGGCGGCCGCGGGGATCATCGGCGCCGCTCTGGCGATCCGGCGCCGCGCAGTCGCGACGATCGGGGGACTGGTCATCGTGGTTCTCGCGACGGCGGCGGCCGTGGCGTTCACCGTGTTCGCACAGTCCGCGGGCCGTGACGCCGTGCACGCGTGGGGAGGCAGAGCCGTCGAAGCGGTCGGTGAAGTCTCGTCCTCGGCGTCCGTGGGACGCGATGGGCGTCTGTGGATGGACGTGCAGCTGAGCGGCATCGGTGCGCCCGGGGCCGTGGCGCCGGCGGCCGGTCCGGTGCGCATCGGCATCGACGAAGGGGAGGGGTTCGTCCTCGGTGCGCAGGTGCGGGTGACCGGAGAGAGTGCGGAAACGGATGCGGGGGAGCGGGCGGCCCTCGTCGTCTTCGTCGCCGCGGGAACGGTGGAACGGTCCGCACCGGGCGTCTTCGGATTCGCTGCAGACCTCCGCCGGTCGTTCGTCGAGCGCGCGACGCGGCTCCCGGAACCCGGCGCCGGGCTCCTTCCGGGGTTGGCGGTGGGCGACACGACCGCTGTGCCTGCCGCCGTCGACGCCGACATGCGTACGAGCGGCCTCAGCCACCTCACCGCCGTGTCCGGGGCGAACTGCGCGATCGTGGTCGCCGCGGTGTTCGCGATCGCGGCGCTGAGCGGCGGGACGCGAGCGCTGCGGGTCGTGCTCGCCGCCCTCGCCCTGGCGGCCTTCGTCGTACTCGTGACACCGGAGCCGAGCGTCATCCGGGCCGCCACGATGGCCGCGGCGGGCATGCTGTCGATCCTCGTCGGGCGGCCGAGCGCAGGCGCCGGAATCCTGGCCCTGTGTGTGGCCGTACTCCTCGTCGCCGATCCCTGGCTGGCGTCGACCCCGGGATTCGCGCTGTCCGCCGTGGCCTCCGGGGCCCTCATCCTGCTCGCCCCGGCGCTGGCGAACGGGATCGGGCGCTGGCTGCCCGGTCCGCTCGCCCTGGCGATCGCCGTGCCTCTGGCGGCGCAGCTCGCGTGCGCGCCCGTGATCGCGTTGTTCGCGGAACAGCAATCGCTCGTCTCGGTCGTCGCGAACCTCCTCGCCGAGCCGGCTGCGCCGATCGCCACGGTGATCGGGCTGCTCGCCTGTCTCGCTGCGCCTCTCCCACCCGTCGCGGATCTGCTCGCCGCGTGCGCCTGGCTGCCGTCGGCGTGGATCGCGACCGTCGCGCATGTCACTTCCGGGCTCCCCGGCGCTCAGGTGCTCCTCCCCGCGGGTCTCGGGAGCGCTGCCCTGGTCGCGCTGGTGAGCGTCGCGATCGCCATCGTGTGCTGCCGCGGAAGACCGCGCCCGGACGTCGTGACGGTGCGCTCTCGTCCGCGGGGGACATCGACGTCCGGCGGCGTCCTCACCATCGTCCGATGCGTGGCGGCCGGCGTTCTCATCGTCGTGGCGTCCGTCGGCACCTCCCGCGCGTTGGTCGACGGTCCGCTCGCTCCGCTCGTGACGCCGCACGGGTGGGCGATCGCCGCGTGCGACGTGGGCCAGGGCGACGCGATCCTGGTGCGTTCGCAGGACGCGATCGCCCTCATCGACACAGGTCCGGACCCGGCGGCGCTCGACGCATGCCTCCGCTCGCTGAGCGTCGATCGCATCGACCTGCTCGTGCTCACGCACTTCGACACGGACCACGTCGGGGGTGCGGCTGTGCTCGAAGGGCGAGTGGACACCGTGCTGCACGGACCGCCCGCCGATGACGCCGATGCGCGCGTGCTCGACGACCTGGCGCGGGCGGGCGCTGCCCTCCGGGCAGCCGGCGCCGGAGACCGGAGCGCTCTCGGCGAAGCGTCATGGCGAGTGCTCTGGCCGCGGAAGGGCAGCGTCGCCTTCCCGTCGGGCAACGATGCGAGCGTCGTCACCGAGTTCGCCGGGGGAGGCGTGCCCCGTGCCCTGTTCCTCGGCGATCTCTCCGCGGTCCCGCAACGCGCGCTGTTCCGCGGTACGCCGTTGACACGATACGACGTGGTGAAGGTCGCCCATCACGGGAGCGCTGACCAGGAGCCCGCCCTCTACGAGGCTCTGCAGCCGAGCGTGGCGCTCATCACGGTCGGCGCGGGAAACGACTACGGGCACCCGCGTCGGGAGACCCTGGAGATGCTGTCGGCTCTCGGCGCGCACGTCTACCGCACCGACCACGACGGCCGCACCCTGCTCGGCATCGAGGACCATGCCCTCCGCGTCTGGACCGACGTCGCGCCGCCCTGAGGCGGGTGTCCGACGCCGCCGGTAGGCTGGTCCCATGGCAGCTTCCCGTCCTCCCTCCCGCGGCGGCGCGAAGGCCACGAAGATCCCGCAGGTGTCGTGGCGGGAGCCTCATCCCGCGCCGTTGGTGCTCGTATCCGGGCCGGAAGAAGTCTGCGCCGAGCGCGCGATCGCCGGGGTGCGCGACTACCTCCGTGCCGAGGATCCGGCGCTCGAGGTCAGCGACGTGCGTGCCGACGACTACGCTCCCGGCACGCTGCTCTCCCTGACCTCGCCGTCGCTGTTCGGAGAGCCGCGACTGGTCCGCGTGTCCGGCGTGGAGAAGTGCTCCGACGCGTTCCTCCAAGAGGCCATCGGGTATCTGGAGAACCCGCAGGAGGGCGCGACCGTCGTTCTGCGGCATACCGGAGCCAGTGTCCGCGGGAAGAAGCTCCTCGACGCCCTCCGCGCGGGGACCGGCGGTGGGATCGAGATCGCCTGCCCCGCCATCAAGCGCGACGGCGACCGGGTCGACTTCGCGGCGGGGGAGTTCAAGGCGGCCAAGAAGCGCATCGCTCCGCCGGCACTCCGAGCGCTCGTCTCGGCATTCGCCGACGACCTCACCGAGCTCGCCGCTGCATGTCAGCAGCTCATCGGCGATGTCGACGGTGACATCACCGAAGAGGTCGTCACCAAGTACTACGGCGGCCGGGTCGAGGTGTCGGCGTTCGTCGTCGCCGACACCGCCATCGCCGGTCGCTACGGGGAGGCTCTCGTGGCGCTCCGCCATGCCCTGTCCTCCGGTGCGGACCCGGTGCCGATGGTCGCCGCGTTCGCGATGAAGCTGCGCACCATGGCGCGCGTCGCCGGCAATCGTGAACCCAGCAGGCAGCTCGCCCAGCGCCTCGGGATGAAGGACTGGCAGGTGGACCGCGCGCGGCGAGACCTGGCGGGCTGGAACGAGCGCTCCCTGGGAATGGCGATCCAGGCGACCGCGCGCGCCGACGCCGAGGTCAAGGGTGCGGCGCGCGACCCGATCTTCGCGCTCGAGCGCATGGTGACGGTCATCGCCACCCGTGAACCGTTCGGGGGCTAGGGCTCTCGCCTCCCGGAAAGCAGAAAGCCCGCCTCATGAGGAGACGGGCTTTCCGGAAGTCAGAAGCTCAGAGAGCCGCGACCTGCTTGGCGATCGCCGACTTGCGGTTCGATGCCTGGTTCTTGTGCAGCACACCCTTGCTGACGGCCTTGTCGAGCTTGACCGAGGCCTTCTTCAGGCTCTTCTCTGCTGCGGCCTTGTCGCCGGCGGCGACGGCCGCGCGGGTCTGGCGGACGAGCGTCTTCAGCTCGCTCTTCACGGCCTTGTTGCGCGCGTGAGCCTTCTCGTTGGTCTTGTTGCGCTTGATCTGCGACTTGATGTTTGCCACGTGTGGACGCTTTCTGTACAGGAGTTATTCGGAGTGCCGGCAGCAGAAGAGGGCTGCTGCACGGCGGTCGTGAGGGAAGAACCCACACGCAAGCCAAGAGTCGAGTCTACCAGCACCGGATGGGATCGTGCGAAACGACACCGACCGGACGAGACGCCGTCGCGCGGAGGGTGGGACCGGGTGCAGAATCATCCTCAACGACGACGACGTCAAGGAGCCCGATGACCCCCCTCAGCACCGACCCGACCGCGCGTGCGCGGCTCCGCTGGTCCGCCGCCACCTCAGCCATCCAGATCGAGGGTTCCCGCCGTGCCGACGGAGCGGGCCGGTCGATCTGGGACGACGAGATCGCGAAACCCGGACGCATCCGCGACGGCTCGACGGCGGAGCCAGCCTGCGACAGCTATCGCCGTGTGGCGGATGACGTCGACCTGGTGGCCGGTCTCGGACTCGATCGGTACCGGTTCTCGATTCCCTGGGCGCGCGTGCAGCCGGACGGACGCGGGCCCGGGAACGTCGCGGCGCTGGACCATTACGCCCGCGTCATCGATGCTCTGCTGGAGGCCGGAGTCACGCCGTTCCCGACGCTCTATCACTGGGAGCTGCCGAGCCCGGTCGAGGCCGACGGCGGCTGGCTCGCTCGCGACACCGCCGAACGCTTCGGGGAGTACGTCGCCCTCGTCGCCGCCCGCCTCGGAGACCGGGTGTCGTCCTGGTACACCCTGAACGAGCCCGCCATGACCACCCTGCAGGGCTACGCCGTCGGCGCGCTCGCACCCGGCAGGCAGCTCCTCTACGGTGCGCTCCCGACCGCCCACCATCAGCTGCTCGCCCATTCCCGAGCCGCTGACGCGCTGCGACACCAGGGTGCGGAGAGCGTGGGGCTCGTCAACAACCACACCTGGGTCCTGCCGCTGCGGGACACCGAGGAGGATCATGCCGCAGCCGCGGTCTACGACCTCCTGCACAACCGGCTGTTCAGCGAGCCGCTGCTCTCCGGGACGACACCGGACCTGGAGGCGCTCGGGCTTCCGCCGCTGCCCATCCTCGGTGATGACCTCGCACGCATCGCGGGATCGATCGACTTCTACGGCGTGAACTTCTACAACCCGACGACCGTCACCGCCGCCGCTTCCGGGAACGACATCCCGTTCGAGATCGTGCCGACGCCCGGAGTCCCCGTCACCGGGTTCGGTCCCGAGTGGCCGATCATGCCGTCCGCGCTGCGTGCTCTCCTGATCGACCTGCACCGCCGCCACCCGGACATGCCACCGATCGTCATCGGAGAGAACGGAGCTTCCTTCCCGGAACCCGAGGTCGCCGGTCCTGTGGAGGACATCGACCGGATCGCCTACCTCTCCGCGCACATCGACGCGGTGGGCGAGGCCATCGACGCCGGCGTCCCCGTCGAGGAGTACACGGTCTGGTCGCTGCTCGACAACTGGGAGTGGACGGACGGCTACACGCAACGGTTCGGTCTCGTTCACGTGGACTTCTCGACGGGGGAGCGCACCCCGAAGGGCTCCTACGGCTGGTATCGCGAGCTCATCGGGGGCGCTCGTGCGGCCCGCGACGCCGAGGCGGCACGAGCGTGAGCGGTACCTCGGGCGTCGCCACCCGCAGGGCGGGCCTGCGCTGGATGTCGTTGTTCACCCTCGCCTGGCTCGCCATCTGGACCGTCCAGCTCACCCCGGTCCAGCTCCTCCTCCCGCTGCAGCTCGACACTCCGGAGGACGACTGGGTCCGTGGCGTCGTCTCCTCCGGGATCGTGCTCGGAGTGGGTGGCCTCGCCGGTGTCGTCGCCGGGCCGCTCGCCGGAGCGCTCTCGGACCGCGCCCGTGCCGGCGCGCACCGGCGTCGCCCGTGGGCTCTCGGCGGTGTCGTGCTCACCGCCGCGTGTCTCGTGCTCACCGGATTCGCCGAGGGACCGGGGGCGGTCGGCGCCGGCTGGATCGGCGTCTCGATCGGTGTCGCCGTCTCCTCCGCCGCGTTCACCGCTCTCATCGCCGACCAGCTCCCGACGACGCAGCGCGGCGCCGCCTCCGCCGCGGTCGGTTCGAGCCAGGCGGTCGGCATCGTTCTAGGGGTCGGGCTGGTGGTGCTGCTGGGCCTCGACATCCTCGCCGGGTATCTGCTCCTCGCCGGCATCATCGCGGCGGTGGGCATCGCCGCGGCGCTGCTGCTGCCGGACCCGCCGAGCACCGAAGCGCTCCGTCCCCAGCGCATCGGGCGTCCCCGCCTGGCGTCGCTCCGCGACCGCGACTTCGCCTGGATGCTCTCCGGCCGGCTCGTCACCAACATCGGCAACGCTCTCGGGACGGCCCTGTTCCTCTTCTTCCTCCTCCACGGCCTCGGCCAGGAGAGCGCGACCGCACAGGACAACCTCCTGCTTCTCATCGTCGTCTACACCGTCTTCGTCGTGCTCGCCTCGGTGATCACCGGGATCATCTCCGACCGCACCGGCGAGCGGCGTCGACTCGCGGTGGCGGCCACGGTCGTGCAGGCGGCATCGGGCGTGGTGATCGTGGCCATGCCCACCTTCGAGATGACGATGATCGCCGCCGCGCTCATGGGCGTCGGCTATGGTGCCTTCTCGACCGTGGGACTCGCGTTCGCGGCCGATCTGCTCCCGGATGAGCAGGACCACGCGCGCGACCTCGGCATCGTGAACGTGATCGCCGCCCTCGGCCAACTCATCGGGCCCGTCCTCGGAGCCGGCCTCGTCGCGCTGGCCGGCGGGTTCTGGCTCGTCTTCCTCGCGGCGGCCGTCCTATCGCTCGTCGGCGGAGCTCTCACCGCCGCCGCGCGGCCCCGAGTGCTCTCAGCCTGACGCCGTGCGCTGCTCGATCGTCGCGATCGCGAGCGCGAGGACGGCATTGAACACCCGCGGGCGCATGGCCGTGAGAAGGTGCGTGGTCCGCGGCACGACGATGAGCTCGGCCTCGGGGGCCAGACGCCGGAACAGGGGCTCGTTCAAGCGGAGCTGATCGTACTGGCCGTTCACGAACCACAGGGGTACGTCGATGCGGGGGACAGCGGCGGCGACGTCCAGAGCGGCGAGGCTGCGGAGCGTCTGGTCCTGGATGTCGAGCGCATAGCCGCCGGCGGCGAAATCACCGCGATTCTCCTCGGGGATCGTCGCAGCGAGCATCCGCTGCGTCAGCCACATGCCACGGTCGGGCAGGGAGTCGACCGCCCTGGCGAACAGTCGGTATGCACGCAGCCCCGCGCCGCGGGGCAGCGAGGTGCACGCCGCGGCGACGAGTCCGTCGACGGGGGGAGGCTCCGCGCCACCGGTGTACGCGAGGGAGAGCAGCCCGCCCATCGAGTGCCCGACCAGCAGGACGGGGCCCCGCTCTGCGGCGGCGCGGACGGCGGCGTCGATCGTGTGCAGCGCCTCGTGGAGGGTGAAGTCCTCCTCCATCCGGCTGCCGTGGCCGGGGAGGTCGACGGCGGTGACGGGGAGCTCGCGTGCCTCCAGGTACTCGATCTGCGACCGCCACATGGTGGCCGACGTGCGGATGCCGTGCACGAGGACGGTCTGGACGGTCACGCCTTCAGCATAAGGAAAGCGCGGCCGGTGGATGAACCACCGACCCCGCTTCGACACAAGAGGGCCTTTACTTCAGGCAGATCGCGCGCATACCTCCGATGAAGCACGTCTTGGTGCCCATCTTCCCGCCGCCGCCGTCGCCCTGCGGTATGGGCTTCACGACCGCGCCTGCCGAGACACCAGACCCCAACACCATGACGGCCGCAACGCCGAGGGCGAGCACTCCCGCGCGAATCTTGTTCTTCATCGATCCTCCGATCTCGTTTCCGGCCACTCGTTTCGGAAGCCCCCGGCGGAGCCGGGACCTCCCCGCCGAAACGGAGACCATACCTTTCGCGCGACGACGATACACGAAGCGGGGCCGGTGGATGGACCACCGACCCCGCTTCGACACGAGATGTGTCAGAGGATGTTACTTCTCCCAGCCGACGTTCTCGACCGGCGTGATGCCGAACAGGTCGAGACCCACGTAAGGCTCCGGGGTCAGGTTAGCCAGACCCTCCTGAACCGTGTAGATCTGCGGGCCGTTGTACAGCGGGATGAGACCCCAGCGCTTGTAGATCTCGGGCTCGAGCTCCATGGCGGCCTTGGTCTGCGCCTCGGGGTCGCTCTGCGACTCGACCTTGTCCTTGATCTCCGCGTCGAGCTCGGCGTCACCGACACCCGACAGGTTCAGACCGGAGTCCGAGCAGTAGAGCTGGCAGAACCAGGCGGCACCGAACGGGTCGGACGAGGTGAAGCGGAGTCCGGAGACGTCCCAGTTCTTCGAGGTGTAGTCGTCGGAGAACTGGCTGGCGGGACGCACATCGACCTTGACGTCGATGCCGATCTCCTTCTCCTGCGCCTGCAGCGACTGCGCGAGCGCCTTGGCGGTCGCGGTGTCGTTCCAGATGGGGTAGACGACGGAGAGCTTGACGCCGTCCTTCTCGCGGATGCCGTCCGAGCCTTCGGTCCAGCCGGCCTCGTCGAGGAGCTTCTTGGCGCCCTCGACGTCGAACTCCCAGCCGGCGGCCTTCATCGAGTCGGTGTAGCCGGGCTGGAAGGAGAACAGGGTGAGCGAACCGGCCGGGTCCTCCTCGTAGCCGAGGCCGTTCCAGGCGATCTGCTTCTGCTGGTCGATGTTGATGGCCTTGAAGAACGCCTCACGGACCTTGACGTCCTCGAACTGCGGCTTCGTCGCGTCGACCTGCAGGATGGTGTTCGCCGTCTGCTGTGCGCGGTAGACGACCGCACCGTCGACGTCCTTGACCTGGTCGATGAGCTCCTGAGAGCCCGTCTCCACCATGTCGACCTCGCCGTTCTTGAAGGCGTTGACGCCGGCCTGGCCGTCCATGCCCGTCATGGTGACCTTGTCGAGCAGCGGAGCGTCGCCCCACCACTCGGGGTTCGGCTTGAAGGAGATGTAGCCCTTGTTCGCGTCGAACTCGTCGACGGTGTACGGGCCGGCACCCCACTCCGGGTGCGGGTTGTCGATCATCGCCTCGTTGAAGACGTCCGGGTCGGCGAGGGCCGGGTGGATCACGCCGCCGTTGAACGGCATCTGCGGCCAGGCGAACTCGCCCTTGAAGGTCACGATGGCCGTCTTGGGGGAGTCGCCCTGCTCGACGGACTCGATCTCCTTGTAGCCGTCGGTCGCGTTCGGGTTGAAGCCCTCGTCGTAGGAGCGGTTGGCCTTCCACGTGGCATCGATGGCGGTCCAGTCCATGTCGGTGCCGTCGTTCCAGTGGGCCTCGTCGGTGAACGTGAACGTCAGGACCGTCTTGCCGTCCTTGACCTCGTTCTTCCACTCCGACAGGTAGTTGTCGTTCTTGTACTGCGTGCCGTCCGGCTCCATCAGGATCAGCTGCGGCGTGTACCACGCGGCGATGCGGGCGGTGTCCGCGCTGCCGTCGCTGTTGAATGCGTTGAGCTGGTCGGGGACCTCGCGGATGGCGAAGTTGACCTCGCCGCCTTCCTTCAGGTTCTCGCGGGGCTGCGGGTTGTAGTTCGCCATCTCGACTTCGGCAGCTTCGCCGTTGTCGCCGCTGTTGCCACTGCCGCCGTTTCCGGCAGCGCACCCGCTGATCGCGAGTGCGAGAACGCCGGTGAATGCCAGCGCTCCCATCAGCTTGTACTGCTTCATGGTGCTCCTTTCGCCTTACGGCGTGTCATAAAGGGAAGAATAGTTCGAGCCTCATACCGGTACGCCGCCGTGCGGTGAATGGCGCCTAACCGTTATCGGACGGTGACCACTCTCGGCCCCGGCCGTGCCCGTGTCAGACCGTCGCCGGCTTCGTGCTGACCGTGTCGGGATCGAACACGACGCGCTGCCGCGTGCGCTCGATGTCCGGGTCGGGGACCGGGATCGCCGAGAGCAGAGCCTTGGTGTACGGGTGCTGCGGATTGTCGAACACCTCGTCGACATCGCCGTGCTCGACGAAATCACCGAGGTACATCACGGCGACCCGATCGGCGATGTGGCGGACGACGGAGAGGTCGTGCGCCACGAAGAGGTACGACAGCCCGAGCTTGACCTTGAGCTCATCGAGGAGATTGATCACGCCGGCCTGGATCGACACGTCGAGCGCGGAGACCGGCTCGTCGAGAACCACGATCTTGGGGTTCGTCGACAGCGCGCGGGCGATGCCGATGCGCTGTCGCTGACCACCCGAGAACGCCTGGGGGAAGCGATCGCGATGCGCCGGATTGAGGCCGACGAGATCCATCAGCTCACCGACACGACGGTGCACCTCGGCGCTCGGCGTTCCGATCGCGAGAAGCGGCTCTGCGATGATGTCGGCGACGGTCAGGCGAGGATCCAGAGCACCCATCGGGTCCTGGAAAACGATCTGGATGTCGCGACGCAGTGCGCGCTCGACCTTGTGGCTGCGGATGTCGTTGACACTCGTGCCGGCGATCACGATGTCGCCCTCGGTCTGCTTGACCATGTCCATGATCTGGAGCAGCGTCGTCGTCTTGCCGGAACCGGACTCGCCGACGATGGCCATCGTCTCGCCCTCGCGCACGTCGAAGCTGATCCCCTTGATCGCGTGGACCTCACCGACCTTGCGCTTGAGGAACGCCCCCTTCAGAAGGGGGAACGTCTTGGTGAGGTTCTTCACCTCGAGCGTGATCGGCCGCTCCTCGCGGGGAAGGCGCGTGAGGTCGCTCTCGGGGACCTCGCGCACGGGGTAGACCGGTAGCCCGCCGAGCATGCCGCCATCCTCGATTTCGTCCGCCCGGATGCAGGCCGCACGGTGTTCTGACACGCCTCCCGTGTGAACGGGGAGAAGCTCCGGCTCCTTCGCGCGGCAGGCGTCGATCACGATGGGGCAGCGGTCCGCGAACGGGCACGCATCGGGCAGGTCGATGAGCAGGGGCGGGTTGCCCTTGATCGGGGTCAGAGGCTCCTTCTCGGCCTTGTCCACGCGCGGGATGGCGCCGAGGAGTCCGATCGAGTAGGGCATCCGGGTCTTGTGGAACAGCTCCCTGACCGGGGCCTGCTCGACGGGCTTGCCCGCGTACATGACCATGACGTCGTCGGCGGTGCGGGCCACGACACCCATGTCATGCGTGATCATCATCACGGCCGCGCCGGTCTCGTCCTGTGCCTTCTCGATGAGGTCGAGGATCTGTGCCTGAATCGTCACGTCCAGAGCAGTGGTCGGCTCGTCGGCGATGATCAGCTTGGGGTCGTTCGCCATCGCGATGGCGATGACGACGCGCTGGCGCATGCCTCCGGAGAACTCGTGGGGGAAGGCCTTCATGCGCTTCTCCGGCTCCGGGATCCCGACGAGCTTGAGGAGGTCGATGGCCCGGGCGTTGGCCTCTTTGCCGCTCATGTTGCGGTGCACCGTCAATGCCTCGATCAGCTGCGTGCCGATCGTGTACACGGGGGTCAGCGAGGTCAGCGGGTCCTGGAAGATCATCGACAGGCCGTTGCCGCGGATCGTGGAGAGCTGCGCGTCCGTCTTGCCGATCAGCTCCTGGCCGTCGAACATGATCGAGCCCGACACCTTGGCGTTCTCGTCGAGCAGGCCCATCACCGCCAGGGAGGTGACCGACTTGCCCGACCCGGACTCTCCGACGATGCCGAGGGTCTTCCCGGCCTCGAGGTCGAAGGAGACGCCGCGGACGGCGTGGACACGGCCGGCCTCAGAGGCGAAGCTGACGTTGAGGTCGCGGACGGAGAGGATGGGGCTCATGCGCGGCCTCCAGCAGCCGAGGTGGGATCGAGGGCATCACGCAGACCGTCGGCGATGAGTGCCATCGACACGGTGAGCAGTGTGAGGACGAGGGCCGGGAAGTAGAACAGCCACGGCGAGCTCGTGATGGTCGTGCTGCCCTCGCCGATCAGGGAGCCGAGGGAGACATCGGGGATCTTGACGCCGAAGCCGATGAACGACAGACCGGTCTCGGTGGTCACGGCGGCGACGATGCCCAGGGTGAAGTTGATCACCAGCAGTGATCCGATGTTGGGGACCAGGTGCCGCAGGACGATGCGTCCGCCACGGACCCCCATGTAGCGCGCGGCCTGCACGTACTCGCGTTCGCGGAGCGACAGCGCCATCGTCCAGATGATGCGCGCGGGGAAGAACCATCCGACGAAGATCATCACCAGGGCGATGACCCACCAGACGCCGCCGGAGTCATTCGAGACGACCGACAGGATGAGGAAGGTCGGGACGACCATCATGAAGTGGATCACCAGAAGAGCGATGCGCTCGAACCAGCCGCCGAAGTAGGCGGCGGCCGTGCCGACGAGTGCCGAGAGGATCGTCGTGCCGAGCGAGACGGTGATGGCGATCATGAGCGAGCGCTGCAGACCGACAGCGGTCTGCGTGTACGTGTCGTTCCCGGCGCCGTTGGTCCCGAACCAGTGCTCGGCCGACGGGGGCGAGCTCAATGCCAGGAAGTCCATGTCATTCACCGCGTAGCGCGACAGCAACGGTCCGAGCGTCGCGAAGAGGATCAGGACGAACAGCACGATGATGCCGCCGACAGCGGGCTTGTTGCGCAGGAACCGGCGCGTGTACAACGTCCACTTCGAGAGCGACTTGTCGGCGGGCTGCGGAGGCCCGACGGGCGGCTCGACGAGGGGATCGATCATTTCCGTGGTCATTTTCAGCTCACCCTCACTCGCGGGTCGAGGATGACCACGATGATGTCCGCCAGCACGGCGCCGATCGCGGTCAGAACGGCGCCGAACGCGGCGACCGCCACGACACCGTTGATGTCGTTCTGGTTGATGGTGTCGAGGAAGTAGCGCCCCATGCCCTGCCAGGCGAAGATCGTCTCCGTCAGGATCGCGCCGGTGAAGATCGTCGGGATCGTGAAGGCGACCTGGGTGGCGACGGGGATGAGGGACGTGCGGAGCGCGTGCTTCCGGATCGCCTGGGCCTTCGTGAGCCCCTTGGCGCGAGCCGTGCGGACGTAATCGGCGTTGATGTTGTCGAGCAGCAGGGAGCGCTGAAGGAAGTGATACTGGGCGTAACCGACCAGCACCAGAGCGATGGTCGGCAGGGTGACGTGCTGGAGCGCATCGACGATCGTGGGGAAGAAGCCGGTGACCCCGGGACTGGAGGAGCCGGTGACGTAGAAGATGCGCACGCCGGTCGCTTCGTTGAGGGCGATGGCGAGGAGTACAACGGCGAGACCCGCCACGATGATGTTGATGTTCATCGTGATGATCGAGGTCGCCTGGCCGATGCGGTCGGCGAGCTTGTACTGACGGGAGGCGGTGTACACGCCCAGCCAGACGCCGAGCACGGCGGCGATGATCGTGGCGCCGAGGACGAGCTCGGCGCTGACCCACATGCGATAGGCGACCTGCTCGTTCACCGACTGCCCCGTCGGGCTGACGCCCCAGTCCCATCGCAGCAGAATCCCCGAGAACCAGTTCCACCACCGTTCGATCAGCGGGACTGTGTCGCTCAGGTTGCGGGGGATGAGGACGTTGTCGATCTGCTCAGGACTGAGCGGAGGGCGCCGACCCACATAGTTGCTGCGCGGATCGAGGAAGCCCCACGCGAGGAAGTAGGTGAGGTTCGTCGCGACCACGATCATGAGCAGCCAGCCGAGGGCACGGCGCGCGAGGTACTTGATCAAGGGGGATTTGTCTTTCTCTTCTCCAGACGCGCTCGGGGTCTGCCGACGCAACGCTGAGCCGGGCGGATGATCGGGTTTCATCCGCCGTTCCGCGCGACGCGACAGCCCTCACGGAGTCTGTGACGGAGTCGTATCGCTTACGGGATCCGGTGTCACGGATTGATCCCGGGCAACTTCGGGAGACTATCACCGATACGCACGAATGGGGATTATGAGGACCCTCACCGTAGAATCGACGGGACATGTCCCCACGCGCTCTCACCCCGCTTCAGCCTGCCGCGACGCCGGCTGCGCAGATCCGTAACTTCTGCATCATCGCCCACATCGACCACGGCAAGTCGACCCTGGCCGACCGCATGCTCCAGATCACCGGCGTGGTCGCGGAGCGGGACATGCGCGCCCAGTACCTCGACCGGATGGACATCGAGCGGGAGCGCGGCATCACGATCAAGAGCCAGGCGGTGCGGATGCCGTGGGCTCTGGGGCAGGCGCAGGGCCCGGACGAGGTGTTCGCGCTCAACATGATCGACACCCCCGGTCACGTCGACTTCACGTACGAGGTCTCCCGGTCGCTGGCCGCGTGCGAGGGTGCCATCCTGCTCGTCGACGCGGCGCAGGGCATCGAGGCCCAGACGCTGGCCAACCTCTACCTCGCGCTGGAGAACGACCTCCACATCATCCCCGTCCTCAACAAGATCGACCTGCCCGCCGCCGACCCCGAGAAGTACGCGAAGGAGCTGGCCTCTCTCATCGGGGGCAAGCCGGAGGACGTGCTGCGTGTCTCGGGGAAGACCGGCATGGGCGTCGAGGATCTCCTCGACCGGATCGTCGAGGAGATCCCGGCACCGGTGGGCGACGCGGACGCACCCGCGCGGGCCATGATCTTCGACTCCGTGTACGACGCCTACCGCGGCGTGGTCACCTACGTGCGGATGGTCGACGGCAGCCTCTCGCCCCGCGAGCGGATCCAGATGATGTCCACCGGCGCGAACCACGAGGCCCTCGAGGTCGGCGTGTCGAGCCCGGAGCCCACTCCGACCAAGGGACTCGGCGTCGGCGAGGTGGGCTACCTCATCACCGGAGTGAAGGACGTGCGGCAGTCGAAGGTCGGCGACACGATCACGAACGCTCGCAAGCCCGCGGCGGAGGCGCTCCCCGGCTACACGGACCCCAAGCCGATGGTCTTCTCGGGCATCTACCCGATCGACGGCAGCGACTACGCCGAACTGCGCGAGGCGCTGGACAAGCTCAAGCTCTCCGACGCCTCGCTGCAGTACGAGCCGGAGACCTCCGTGGCGCTCGGCTTCGGGTTCCGCTGCGGCTTCCTCGGCCTGCTGCACCTGGAGATCGTGACCGAGCGTCTTTCGCGGGAGTTCGGCCTCGACCTCATCACCACCGCCCCGAGCGTGATCTACGAGGTCGTGACGAGCGACACCGGCGAGACGGTGACCGTGACGAACCCGAGCGAGTACCCCGACGGCCGTATCGGCTCGGTGTCGGAGCCGATGGTGAAGGCGGCGATCCTGCTGCCCAAGGACTACGTCGGCACCGTCATGGAGCTGTGCCAGTCGCGGCGCGGCACGCTGCTGGGCATGGAGTACTTCTCCGAGGAGCGCGTCGAGCTGCGCTACAACATGCCGCTCGGCGAGATCGTGTTCGACTTCTTCGACCAGCTCAAGTCCAAGACGCAGGGCTACGCGTCCCTGGACTACGAGCCGTCGGGGCAGCAGGAGGCCGACCTGGTCAAGGTCGACATCCTCCTGCAGGGCGAGAAGGTCGACGCGTTCAGCTCGATCGTGCACCGGGACAAGGCCTACGCCTACGGCACGATGATGGCGGAGCGGCTGCGCAAGCTCATCCCTCGCCAGCAGTTCGAGGTGCCGATCCAGGCGGCGATCGGTGCCCGCATCATCGCCCGCGAGACGATACGCGCGATCCGCAAGGACGTGCTCGCCAAGTGCTACGGCGGTGACATCACCCGAAAGCGCAAGCTCCTCGAGAAGCAGAAGGAGGGCAAGAAGCGCATGAAGATGGTGGGCCGCGTCGAGGTTCCGCAGGAGGCGTTCATCGCCGCGCTCTCCGGCGACGTCGAGACCAAGGACAAGAAGTAGCCCACCGCCGCTGAGCCGGTCGGTCCACGCTGGGTCGCTGAGCTTGTCGAAGCGGGTCCGTCCGCGCTGGGTCGCTGAGCTGTCGAAGCGCACTGTACGACCTCGACAACGACGGAAGGTCCTCCCACCGATTCTCGATCAACGCCATCTTCTTCCGACGACTCCACCCCTGGATCTGCTTCTCCCGGAAGAAGGCCGCGTCGACGGTGTCGAAGTGCTCCGCGTAGACCAGCGAGACCGGTCTCCGGTGGCGCGTATGGATGGCGGCGAACGCGTCGTCGTGGTTGTGCTCCCAGATGCGGGCTTCGAGGTCGCCGTTCGTGCTGCCCGTGTAGAAGCTGCCGTCACGGCATTCGAGGATGTAGGTCCATGGCATTGGGCCATCCTGGGCGAGGGGTGTGCGGGTTTCCCGGGGCGTGGGGGATCCCTTCGACAAGCTCAGGGACCCAGCGCTGTGGAGGAGCCCTTCGACAAGCGCAGGGACCCACCCTTCGACAGGCTCAGGGACCCACCCTTCGACAGGCTCAGGGACCCGGTCGACGCCGGGGATGTGACGGCGTGCGGCGCGGGGGGTGTTCGCTCAGGGAACCCGAAGTAGGCTGGAACTCATGCGGCGCGGGACTTTCCGAGACGACACGGTGGACTATGCGGCCGTGGGTGCGACCCACGCCCCCGATCTGATGCAGTACCCGCCGGAGCGCAGCATCCCGGCGGAGGAATCCTGGCGGATCGGGAGCGGCGAGGAGCGTTTCCAGACGGCCGGCGAAGCCCTGCTGTCCTGGACGGCCCAGCGTGCGGCCGGGCTGTCGGTGGAAGACGTCCGTCCTGCTCCCGGCCCCGCGTACGCCGGCGTGAGCTTCGATGCCGAGGGCAACCCCATCGCACCGAGCAAGCGCGACGTGGAGCCGCGGTATGACGCGGAGGGGGTGCCCTTCGTGGGCGCGGGCATGACGCTGCACCTGAGCGGCCGAGTGGGTGGGATGCGCGCTGACTCCGAGCTGCGCGTGATCTCCGTCACCGAGGAGACCCGGCGGATCGGCTTCGTGCTGGGCACGGTCGGGGGCTCCGTCGTGAGCGGCGAGGAGTCGTTCGACGTGGACTGGCGAGAGGACAACGACGAGGTCTGGTTCACGGTCCGCGCCTTCGACGCCCCGAACACGCTGCTCTACCGTCTCGTTCCCGCACTGATGAAGCGCCGCCGTCGCGAGCTCTTCGCGCGCTACCTCCGCGCGATCTCCCCGCTCTACGCGACCCCGGTGTGATGGCGGGACCACTTCCACTCGGGGATCCGGCGCCCGCGGACGGGCGGCTCCCCGCAGACCTTCCGATCTCCGCCGAGACGCCGTTCTCCGCCTACCTGCACATCCCGTTCTGCCGCGTGCGCTGCGGCTACTGCGACTTCAACACGTACACGTCCGGCGAGCTGCGTGGAGCGAAGCAGGAGGACTACGCGTCCACCCTCATCGGCGAGATCGCCCTGGCGCGTACCGTCCTGGATGAGGCCGGAGCGCTGCGCCCGATGGACACGGTCTTCTTCGGCGGCGGCACGCCCACGCTGCTTCCCGCGGGAGACCTCGCTCGCATGCTGGGAGCGGCCACCGCGGCGTTCGGACTCGCACCGGGCGCCGAGGTCACGGTCGAGGCCAATCCCGACACCGTGACGCCGGAGGTCGCGCGCATCCTCGCCGAGGCGGGCGTCACGAGGCTGTCCATCGGCATGCAGTCCGCCGTTCCGCACGTCCTCGCCGCGCTCGACCGGACGCACCGGCCCGAGAACGTGCGCACCGCCGTCGCCGCGGCGAAGGATGCAGGACTCGCGGTCAGCGTCGACCTCATCTACGGCGCACCGGGGGAGAGCCTCGCCGACTGGGAGGCCTCGCTCGACGCCGCCCTCGCCCTGGAGTCGGACCACGTCTCCGCGTATGCCCTCATCATCGAGGACGGCACCAAGCTCGCGCGACAGATCCGTCGCGGTGAGGTGCCGACTCCGGACGACGACCTGCAGGCGGACATGTACGAGCTGGCGGACGAGCGCCTCGCCGCCGCCGGGTTCGAGTGGTACGAGGTCAGCAACTGGGCCCGCAGCGAGGGGCAGCGGTCGCGCCACAACCTCGCGTACTGGCGGGGGAGCGACTGGTGGGGCTTCGGCCCCGGCGCCCACAGCCACGTCACCGGACTCCGGTGGTGGAACGTCAAGCATCCCGCCGCCTACGCGCAGCGGCTGGCGGCCTCGTCGTCGCCGGCGGCAGGGCGCGAGAGGCCGGACCCGGACGCGCAGACGCTCGAGCGCATCCTCCTCCTCAGTCGCATCCGCGAGGGGATCGCGGTGACAGACGTCCCGGAGCAGAACAGGGATCGGGTGGCCGGGCTCATCGCCGACGGCCTGATCGACGCGGCGGCGGCGATCCGCGGGCGCGTCCAGCTCACGCTCCGCGGCCGCCTCCTCGCCGATGCCGTGGTGCGCGAGCTGACGGACTGAGCCGCGACGCCGGGCTGTCCGCCTTCGGAGATCTCCCGATCGCAGGAGGTAGGATTGGCACTCAGGGCGGCAGAGTGCCAGCATCCGATCGGCGGGAAGGGGAAGCCATGGTCACAGAGCGAGGGCTGCAGGTCCTCCGCGCGATCGTGCAGGACTACGTCGAGACGCACGAGCCCGTGGGCAGTCGTTCCATCGTCGACCGTCATTCCTTCGGCGTCTCGGCGGCGACCATCCGCAACGACATGGCGCAGCTGGAGGACGAGGAGCTGATCACGGCTCCGCACACGTCATCCGGACGCGTGCCGACGGACAAGGGCTACCGGGTGTTCGTCAACCACCTCGCCCAGCTCCGCCCGCTCTCCACCGCGCAGCGTTCCGCCATCGAGTCGTTCCTCGCCGACCCGGCCGACCTCGACGATCTGATGGTCCGGACGGTGCGCGTGCTCACGCAACTCACCGGACAGGTCGCGTTGGCGCAGTATCCGTCGTTCGCGAGAGCGCACGTGACCCACGTGGAGCTCGTCACGCTGGCCCCCAACCGGCTCCTCATCGTCCTCGTGACGGACGCGGGCGGGGTGTCCCAGCGGATCACCGCACTGCCGGACACGATCGACGAAGCGGACCTCGCGGTGCTTCGCGCGAGACTGTCCGCCCTCATCACCGGGCAGGCGATCGCGTCGGCTTCCGACCGACTTCAAGCGCTCCTCGCCACGGAGGAGACGCCCCATGATCGTGTGCTCCGCGCGGTGGCCGGCGTCGTGATCGACGAACTCGGCGGCTTCCGGCAGGAGCGGCTCGTGATGGCCGGAGCCGCGACCCTGGCGCGGCGGGAACAAGACTTCCGCGGCAGCATCCACCCCCTCCTCGAGGCCATCGAGGAGCAGGTCACGCTGCTGCGGCTGATGAGCGAGATGGTGCCCGACGAGCACGGCCTCGCGGCGAGCATCGGCACCGAGAACGCCTCCTTCGGGCTCGGCGAGGCGTCGATCGTCGCCAGCAACTACGCGGCGCCCTCGGGGACCGCGCGGGTCGGTGTCATGGGGCCCACCCGGATGGACTATCCGAGCAACCTCGCGGCGGCACGGGCGGTCGCCCGCTACCTGTCGCGGATGCTCGACGACGACGAGGCCGGCCGCTGAGGCGGCCCCCACGGAAACACACGCAGAAGGGCGATTGTGGCGGACCACTACGAGGTTCTCGGGGTGTCCCGGGACGCTTCCACCGATGAGATCAAGAAGGCGTATCGGCGCCTGGCACGGCAGCTCCACCCGGACGTGAATCCGGGCGAGGAAGCCGCGGAGAAGTTCAAGCTCGTCACGCACGCCTACGACGTGCTCAGCGACGAGGAGTCACGCCGACGCTACGACATGGGCGGCGGTGACGGCGCGAACAACTTCGGCGGCTTCGGCGGCTTCGGCGACATCTTCGAGACGTTCTTCGGTGCGTCACAGGGCGGCGGACGCGGCGCCCGTCCGCGATCGCGGCGAGAGCGCGGTCAGGACGCGCTCGTCCGGGTCACCCTCGACCTCGGCGACGTCGTCTTCGGCGCACACCGCGACATCGAGGTCGACACGGCCGTGCTCTGCGAGACCTGTCAGGGCTCGTGCTGCCAGGAAGGCACGTCGCCGGTCACCTGCGACATCTGCGGCGGCACGGGGCATGTGCAGCGTCAGGTGCGGAGCCTTCTCGGCAACGTCGTCACCTCCCAGCCGTGCGGCACCTGCGAGGGCTACGGCACGACCATCCCGTACCCCTGCGGAACCTGTGGCGGGCAGGGACGCGTCCGCTCGCGCCGCACGGTGTCCCTCGACATCCCGGCGGGCGTCGAGACCGGACTGCGGCTGCAGCTCCCTGGCTCCGGCGAGGTCGGCCGCGCGGGCGGCCCGAACGGCGACCTCTACGTGGAGGTCACGGTCAACCCGCACCCCGCGTTCAGCCGTGACGGCGACGACCTGCTCGCCACGCTCGAGGTGTCCATGACCGATGCCATCCTCGGCACCGAGACCTCGATCGAGGGTCTCGACGGGGAGGTCGACCTGGAGATCCGCGCCGGTGTGCAGTCCGGTGACGTGCTGACCATCAAGGGGCGAGGCATCACGCCGCTGCGCGGCACCCAGCGCGGCGACCTCCGCGTCGGCGTGCAGGTGGTCACCCCCACCAAGCTCGACTCCGCACAGCGCAAGCTCATCGAGGACTTCGCCAAGAAGAACAAGGCGCCGGGCCCGCAGCTCGCGCAGTTCCAGCAGGGTCTGTTCTCCAAGCTGCGCGACCGCTTCCGCACCCACTGATCGTGGCCCTGCACTTCCTCGTCGAATCCGCGGGTGACGCTGCGGCGGGCGGCCTCGTCTCGCTGACCGGTGCCGAGGCGAAGCATGCGGCCGTCGTCCGGCGGCTTCGCGTCGGCGAGGCCGTCACGGTCGGCGACGGCCGGGGCGTCTGGCTGACCGGCGTCGCCGAAGAGGTGTCGCCGTCGCGCGTCGACGTCCGGATCACCGAGCGCGTCGAGCACGAGCCGGCGAGTCCGCGCCTCGTGCTCGTGCAGGCGCTCGCGAAGGGCGACCGCGACGAGCTCGCCGTGCAGGCCGCGTGCGAACTGGGTGTCGACGAGGTCGTGCCGTGGCAGGCGGGTCGCAGCGTGTCGCGCTGGGAGGGACCGAAGGCGGTGAAGGGGCGCGAGCGCTGGGCGACGATCGTCCGTGAGGCCGCGAAGCAGGCGCACCGTGCCTGGGTACCCGAGGTGGCCGCCCCGGAGACGACCGCACAGCTCGCGAGCCGCGCGGCGACGCAGCGCGTGCTCCTGCTCGACCCGACCGCGCCCGCGCGGCTCTCCGCGCTGGTGCCGGACGACCGTGACCTCGTGCTCGTGGTGGGTCCGGAGGGCGGGATCGCTCCGGAGGAGCTCGAGAAGCTCACGGCCGCGGGCGCCGAACGCGTGCTGCTCGGCGACACCGTGCTGCGCACGTCCACGGCGGGCCCCGCGGCCATCGCCGTGCTGTCCGCGGCCCTCGGGCGCTGGTGACCGGCCGCGCCGCGCGTCCCCCCAGTAAGCTGAGAGCATGAGCGAACCCTCGATCTTCACGCGCATCCTCACCGGGGACATCCCCGGGGAGATCCTGCTCGACACGGGCCGCGTCTTCGCGATCCGCGACATCGATCCGCAGGCGCCGCTCCATGTGCTCGTCATCCCCAAGACCGAGGAGTACCGCGACGTGACCGAGCTCGCGGCCGGGGATCCCGCCCTGCTGGCCGAGATGGTCGCCGCCGCCAAGCGCATCGCGGAGGAACACGCCAACGGCGAGTACCGCCTCATCTTCAACAACGGCGCGAGTGTCGCGCAGTCCGTCTTCCACGTGCACGCCCATGTGCTCGGCAACCTCGAGGAGAACAAGCTCGTTGGCTTCTGACGATCAGGAAAACGTCACCGAACGGCTCTATGCCGACGGCGTCGCGATGGTGCAGCTGCTCGGTCCGCAGGACCGGCTGCTGCGGATGCTCGAGCGCGAGCACCGCGACGTGCAGGTGCTCGTCCGCGGCAACGAGATCACCCTCACGGGCGCGCGCGAGGCCGTCGCCAAGGCCAAGACCCTCGTCGACGAGCTCCTCACGATGACCAAGGCGGGGCACGATCTCGCCCCGAGCGACGTGTCCAGCTCGGCACGCATGCTGCGTCAGGACGGCGGCCCGCGGCCCAGCGAGGTGCTGGGCGAGGCGATCCTCTCCACGCGCGGCAAGGTGATCCGGCCGAAGACCCTCGGTCAGAAGGAGTACGTCGACGCGATCGAGGAGAACACGATCGTGTTCGGCATCGGTCCGGCCGGAACGGGCAAGACCTACCTGGCGATGGCCAAGGCCGTCCAGGCGCTGCAGCGCAAGGAGGTCACCCGCATCATCCTCACCCGTCCAGCGGTCGAGGCGGGGGAGCGCCTCGGGTTCCTTCCCGGCACGCTCACCGACAAGATCGATCCGTACCTGCGGCCGCTCTACGACGCGCTCAACGAGATGATGGATCCGGAGATCGTGCCGCGCCTGATGGCGACGGGCACCATCGAGGTCGCGCCCCTCGCGTACATGCGCGGACGCACCCTCAACGACTCCTTCGTCGTGCTCGACGAGGCGCAGAACACCACGCCCGAGCAGATGAAGATGTTCCTCACCCGTCTCGGGTTCGGCACGAAGATGGTCGTCACCGGCGACATCACCCAGGTCGACCTCCCGCAGGGCGCTTCCGGCCTCCGCCTGGTCACCCGGGTGCTCGACGGCATCGACGACATCCACTTCTCCCGTCTCACCAGTGACGACGTGGTCCGGCACTCCCTGGTGGGGCGCATCGTCGACGCCTACAGCGAGTACGACGAGCGGCGCGTGGCGCAGCGGGCCGAGCGCGAGCAGGCGCACGAGTTCGCCAACCGCGCCGAGCGCCGCGGCGCCCAGCGACCAGGACCACGTGACCGCATGCCGAAACGAGGGCTCTCATGATCGAGATCAACAACGAGTCGGCCATCGATGTCGACGAGACCGTGCTGCAGCGGCTGACGGACTTCAACCTCGCGCAGCTCCACGTCAGCCCGGACGCCGAGGTGGCCATCGTGCTCGTCGACGAGGGCGCCATGGAGGCGCTGCACGTGCAGTGGATGGACGAGCCGGGGCCGACCGACGTCCTGAGCTTCCCGATGGACGAGCTCCGGCCCGGCACCGAGGACCGTCCGACGCCTCCCGGGCTGCTCGGCGACATCGTCCTCTGCCCGCAGGTCGCGGAGACGCAGGCGCAGGCCGCCGGCCACACCCTCATGGACGAGCTCATCCTGCTCACCACGCACGGGCTGCTGCACCTGCTCGGGTTCGACCACGCCGAGCCGGATGAGGAGCGGGAGATGTTCGGGCTGCAGAAGCAGCTCATCCAGGGCTTCGCCGCGTCCGAGCGCCGCCGGCGATGACGGAGCTGCTGCTGCTCGTCGCCGCGGTGCTGCTGGTGGCGTTCGGCGGCCTCATGGCCGCGATCGACGCGGCATACGGCGTGACCTCGCGCGCCGGACTCGAGGACATGGCGACCGAGGGACGCCGTGCGAAGGCCCTCGGGCGCATCGCCGCCGACCTGGACGCGCACGTCAACGCCGTCGCCTTCATCCGTGTTCTCGCGGAGGTGACGGCCGCCGTGCTCGTCACCGTGGCGTTCACGATCGTCTTCGAGAACATCTGGTGGGCGATGCTCGCCGCCGCCATCCTGATGACCGGAATCACCTTCGTCCTCGTCGGGGCGAGTCCGCGGACGTTCGGTCACCAGCACGCCGAGAGCATGATCCGCGGGAGCGCGGCCATCGTGCGCGGACTCCGGATCATCCTGGGTCCCATCGCCCAGGGGCTCGTCGTCCTGGGCAACCGTGTCACCCCGGGGACCGGACGCAGTTCGTTCTCCAGCGAGGACCAGTTGCTCAGCATGGTCGATGAGGCCGCGTCCAACGACCTCATCGAGGAGGACGACCGCGATCTCATCCACTCGGTGTTCGACTTCACCGACCAGTTCGTCCGGGCGGTGATGGTGCCGCGCACCGAGATGGTCACCGTGGGCGCGGAGGCGACGACCGACGAGGCCATGTCGCTCTTCCTTCATCGCGGGGTGTCCCGCATGCCCGTCGTCGACGATGAGGCCGACGACGTCGTCGGGGTGCTGTATCTCAAGGACCTCGTGCAGTTCGCGTACCGGGACGACAGCGCCTGGCGCGCAGCATCCATCCGTCCGATCGCTCGGCCGGCCACGTTCGTCCCCGAGTCGATGCGCGCGGAGACGCTGCTGCAGCAGATGAAGCGCGACGCCGTGCACGTCTGTCTCGTGATCGACGAGCATGGCGGGATCTCCGGCCTGGTGACGCTGGAGGACCTCATCGAGGAGCTCGTGGGGGAGATCTCGGACGAGTACGATCAGGTGTCCGCCGAGTTCGTCGACCTGGGCGACGGCCGCTATCGGGTGAGCTCCCGGCTCTCACTGGAGGACGTGGGCGATCTGTTCGGTCTGGAGCTCGAGGACGAGGACGTCGACTCCATCGGCGGCCTGCTCGGCAAGACGCTCGGCCAGGTGCCGCAGCCCGGTGCGACGGCGACAGTCCACGGGCTCGTGCTCACCGGGGGCGCGTCCCGCGGGCGGGGGCGCGGGATCGCGACGGTGTTCGTGGAACGGGCGGCAGAGCCCGAAGAAGTGCAGGATGAAGGAGAGCGGCGCGATGACTGAAGACACCCGGAGCGGGTTCGTGACTTTCGTCGGGCGGCCGAACGTGGGCAAGTCCACGCTCACCAACGCCCTGGTCGGCGAGAAGATCGCCATCACCAGCGAGAAGCCGCAGACCACGCGCCGCGCGATCCGCGGCATCCTCAACCGGCCGGACGGGCAGCTCGTCATCGTCGACACTCCCGGCATCCACAAGCCGCGCACACTCCTCGGCGAGCGGCTGAACGATCTCGTGGAGCAGGTCCTGGGCGACGTCGACGTGATCGGCTTCTGCGTGCCCGCGACCGAGAAGGTCGGTCCCGGCGACCGCCGCATCGCCGCCTCGCTGGACGGTTACCCGCGTGCGCAGAAGATCGCGATCGTCACCAAGACCGACGCCGCGGGTCGCGACGAGATCACCGAGCGGCTGATGGAGGTCGACTCCCTCCGCGAGGACTGGGCGGCGGTGATCCCGCTGTCGGCGCTGACGCGGGATCAGCTCGAGGTGCTGGCGGACGAGATCCTGCAGCTCATGCCGGAGGGGCCCGCGCTCTACCCCGAGGGCGTCACCACCGACGAGTCCGCCGAGGACCGGATCGCGGAGATCATCCGCGAGGCCGCCCTCGACGGCGTGCGCGACGAGCTCCCGCACTCGATCGCCGTCGTCGTCGATGACATCGCCCCGCGCGAAGACAGCGACCTCACCGACGTGCATGCCTCCATCGTCGTGGAGCGGGACAGCCAGAAGGCGATCATCATCGGCCACAAGGGCAAGCGCCTCCGCGACGTGGGAGCGCGCGCCCGCGCCGGCATCGAGGAACTGCTCGGGACCCGCGTCTTCCTCGGGCTCCATGTCAAGGTCGCGAAGGAGTGGCAGCGCGATCCGAAGCAGCTCGGGCGGCTCGGGTTCTGACATGCCGGGCAGCAGGACGTCGGAGGCGGCGGGCCGACCGCCGACCCCACCGACATGATCGGCCGCGGCGAAGACCCGAGCTCGCTGCGGAACGAGGTCTTCACACGAGTGTTCGATGAGCACTGGGCGACGGTGCGCCACCACATCGAGGGCGTCGTCCCGGATGACGACGAGGTCAGCGAGATCGTGTCCGAGGTGTTCCTCGTGGCGTGGTCGCGACTGCGGCCCTCGCGGCCGCCGGGGAAGGTCTGGCTGCTCCGTCAGACCGACCGGCAGCTCCGCGCGCGGGCTCGGCGTTCGTCCACTGCGCACGGCGCGATCGACGCCGTGCACGCGGGACTCTCCGGCGATCCCGAGACCCTCGGCGGGTTCGGGCGCAGCGAAGTGCTCAGAGCTTTGGGTGTCCTCACTCCGGGGCAACGGCGTATCATCATGCTCACGTACTGGGATGGACTCGCGGTGGGGGAGATCGCGGAGCTGCTGCGCACTTCTGAGTCCCGGGTACGGAAGACGTTGGCTCGTGCCGAAGATCGGCTGCGAGAGACGCTGGGACTGGAGGGGACGGGGAGCGCGTGATGTCTGACAATGCCCTGCTCGAGCGCGTGCTCGTCGAGGCCGATCCTGCGCGCACGCCGCGCGATGCCGAGCCGGATGCGCGCGCGATCGCCGCGCGCGACCGCATCATCCGGTCCGCGCGTGCCCCGCGACGACGGCGAGCCAGGACGATCGGCTGGGCGGCAGGGCTGACGGCTGTCGCCGCGTCCGCCGCTGTGGCGATCGGCGTCCTCCTCCCGCAGGGAGCCGCCGTGGCGGGAGCGCCGTCTCCGCTCGTGTTCGAGGATGCCGGTTCCCTGGGCGACACGGTGGCCGCGGCGGAGGCGGATCTCGAGGTCTTCAGTCCACCCACGGAACCGGAGCGCTCGACACGCACGGCCTTCTGGTCGTACAACGTCGAGGTCGACACCGAACGGGCCGAGGTCGTGCCGCAGTTCGCGACCTTCACCTGGGAGGAGGATCTCTCGGGAGAGGCCGTCGCCATCAACGGTGAGCCGTACGCGCCGACGGATGCGGTGGCGAACGGACAGGCCGAGGTGAAGAGCACGGGCGAGGTGGCATCCCGTGTCGTCCTCGCTCCGGGTGAGTTCGTCACTCCCGTCGTCGATGTCCCGGGCGATTCCGCCGAGGACGTCCGGGCACTGCTGGTCGCCTTCGACATGCCCGAGCAGCCCACCGCGTTCGAGGTGGTGACGGCGATCACCTCCGTCTTCGGGCAGTGGACGCTCACGAACGCGCAGCACGCCGAGCTGCTGACCCTGATCGAGGAGTCCGGGGGCGCGGAGGCTCTGGGGACGACGAACGATCGGCTCGGCCGCCCGGTCTCCGGGATCCGGGTCGTCTCCGCCGACGGCGTCGTCCGTGACGACGTGCTCGTATCGCTCGACACCGGCCGCATCGTGGGTCTCGAACGGACTGTGCTCAAGGACGACGGGGTGTTCCCCGCGGGGGCGATCGTCGACTACCGGATGTGGGACATCGACGAGGAGATGCTGCGATGACACGACTGCGCATCGCCGTCGTGCTCGGACTGGCCCTGGTCCTGACCGGAGCGGGCGGCCCTGTCGTCGCGGCCACTGCTGAGGAGCCGCCGCTCGACCCGCTGATGGTGCGCATCCTCGACGAGGTGCCCGGTGGCGTGGTGATCGACGCCGGCAGCGCCGTATGGCCGAAGCTCGACATGGAGTACACCTCGAACATGGCGACCGTCCGCACGATGGCGCGAGCGGTCGGGAACTGTGCGACCGGTCGCATCTGCGCGTACCGGGAGCTCAATCGCGTCGGCGCCATGCTGAGCTGGGGAAGCTGTACGACCATCGCGATCCCGTCCTCCTTCGCGACGAAGTCGGCGGCGAACGCCCGCGCCTCCGGTTACATGCAGGTCCGGAACGGGAGCACGGTCCTGGCGACGGTCTCCGCCAATGCGTGGAGCAACATCTCCGGCTCGGCGACCAACATCCGCTGCTTCCTCTGAGCGTGCGTAGCGGCGATGCGGGCGAGAAGGTCGGATCGAGGGATCGGTCGATGAGTCGTGGCCGCGTTGCTGTCGCATGCTGCATGTAGCCGATGCCGACGGAGGACCGTTCGAGTGAAGCGGGGCTTTCTCCGCGCTGCGGCCACCGGACTGACAGTGCTGGGTGTGGCGGCGTCGGCGGGGTGCGTGCCCACACGCCCCGTCTTCCTGGAGCCGGTGAACCGATTCTCCCCGGCACCTTTCCCGACTTCTCCGTGACCAGCAGCCGTGCGTATCCCGTGTCGAGCCTGGAAGGGCCCGTCACCGTGTACGTCATACTCTCCGGGGTCGACCACCGCACGGAGATGTCGTTCAAGAACGTCGCTGTGGATGGCCTCGTCGAAGGTTCTTACGTCGGCCACTCCGGGGAGGTGACCACTGAGCCCTGCGGCGGAGCAGGTTCTGTGCCGAACGCAACGCGCCGTCATGCTCCCGCGGGCGCATGATGGAAGCCAGGATGAAGGGTGGAAGCATGGCGAGGCACTGGGTGGCGCGGGTGGCGGGATCTCCCGATTCGTGGGAGTTCGAGGAGTATGAGCCCGCGGCGCCGCGCGAGGGCGAGGTCACGATCCGGGTCCGGGCCGCGGGGGTGAATCCGGCCGACGCGAAGCACGTCGCCGCCGCCCGGCCGGGGATCGAATTCCCGGTGCCCATCGGCTACGAGGTCTCGGGTGAGCTCGCGGCGATCGGCCCCGAGACCCGCATCGGTTCCGGTGAGGCCGAGGCCGGCGATGAGGTCGTGGCGTTCCGCGTGCGGGGCGGTTACGCGACCGAGGTCACGGTGCCCGCGGCGAAGGTGTTCGCGAAGCCGTCCACGCTCACCCACCCGGAAGCGGCCAACCTCCTGCTCGTCGGCACGACGGCCGCGGAGATGCTCGCCGTCACCGGGGCGACGCCGGGGGAGACGGTCCTGCTGCACGGGGCGTCGGGCGCGGTCGGTGTCAGCGTGCTGCAGCAGGCGCGGCTCCGGGATGTCCGGGTCATCGGCACCGCCAGCCCCGAACGCTTCGGCGAGGTCCGCCGTTTCGGTGGGATCCCGGTGGCCTACGGCTCCGGACTCGCTGATCGGGTGCGCGCGCTGGCCGACGGGCCGATCGCGGCGGCTCTGGACGCGGTGGGCACGGACGAGGCCGTCGACGTGTCCCTCGCCCTGGTGTCCGATCGCCGCCGGATCGTCACGATCGCGAACTTCGCGCGAGCGTCGGCCGACGGGTTCCTCGCGATCGCGGGGTCGATGCCCGACAGCGCCCGGTTCCGCGACGAGGTGCGCAGCGAGCTCATCGCCTTGGCGCAGAACGGTGACCTGGTGGTGCCGCTCGCACGCACGTTCCCGCTCGCCGAGGCGCCCGAGGCCCATCGGCTCCTCGCCACCGGTCACCCGGGCGGCAAGCTCGCCCTGGTCACGGACGCCTAGCCGATCTCGCGGAGCGCAGACGTGACGACGACCACGTCCTCGCCGTACTCGGCGTCCACCGCGTCCTGCAGCGTCCCGTCGTCCCAGACGACCTGGAGCCACACGTAGCCGCGGTCCGCCGACACGGCGAGCGCGTCCGCGCCGAGGCGTCCGGTGATGTCGTTCTGCACCCGATCCAGCTCGTCCGCCGAGCTCGTACCGTCGATGCCGGCCGTCGGATCCTCCGGAGCCATCGGATCGTAGAGCGCGAGGAGCGCCGGGGGACCGGCCACCGTGAATCGCTCGCCGTCCCAGGTTCCGGTCACCGCGTAGGCCCCCCACCGCGTCTCCCCGGACGACTCGCGACCGTCCAGACCCTCCCAGCTCCACTCGTCGAGCGGGACGCCGTCGCACTGCGGCGGATACGACTCGCGGATCGCGCCGAGACACAGCCGCACGTCCCCGGACTCGTCGAGCACGGTCCCCGTGGCGACGACGCGCCCCTTCGGTGGTGCGGGTTCCGCCTCCTCCAGGAGCATGTCCGAGGGGACGGTCGTGGTTGTCGGCGGAGCGGACGCTCCCGGCGCGGTGGCACAGCCGGCCAGCAGCAACAGCACTGCCGTCGCGACGCCGACGGCGGTGACAGGGCGGTCGCGGAGGATGCTCATACCGACCAGTGTCGCGCGGGCACGCATCGTCTCAGACGTCGAAACGCCCGCGGCTTCCCTGCTAGCATGACCACATGCCTTTCGGCGGTCTGCTTCTTCTTAGCTGCCGCGACGAGTCCTAAAGCTAGGGCCTTCCTCGTCGCGGCGCTTGTGTTGGCCCGTACATCTTGACGAAGAGAAGAAGCCCCATCATGCAGAACACCCAGCGCCCGTCCGCGATGCCGATCCACAAGTACCGGCCGTTCCACGAGCAGATCAACGTCCACCTGCCTGACCGCACCTGGCCCGATGCCCGCATCACCGAGGCGCCCCGCTGGTGCGCCGTCGACCTCCGCGACGGCAACCAGGCCCTCATCGACCCCATGTCGCCCGAGCGCAAGCGCGTCATGTTCGAGCTGCTCGTCAGCATGGGGTACAAGGAGATCGAGGTCGGCTTCCCCTCTGCGAGTCAGACCGACTTCGACTTCGTGCGTCAGCTGATCGAGGAGAACCTCATCCCGGATGACGTCACGATCCAGGTCCTGACGCAGGCACGCGAGCATCTGATCGCGCGCACCTACGAGGCCATCGCCGGTGCCAAGCAGGCCATCGTGCACCTGTACAACTCCACGAGCGTGCTGCAGCGCGAGGTCGTGTTCCGCACCGACAAGCAGGGCATCATCGACATCGCGCTCGAGGGCGCTCGGCTGTGCCGTCGGTTCGAGAAGACGATCCCGGACACGCAGGTGTACTACGAGTACTCCCCGGAGAGCTACACCGGCACCGAGCTGGAGTTCGCGGTCGACGTCTGCAACCAGGTCATCGAGATCTTCGAACCCACGC
>Ga0233424_10000101_pt1 | contig 118654 bp, 98 predicted proteins | sample Watercolumn_Towu_FD_181011 | JGI IMG/M metagenome (GOLD analysis project Ga0233424, IMG submission 181011) | Freshwater microbial communities from Lake Towuti, South Sulawesi, Indonesia - Watercolumn_Towuti2014_125_MG | ecosystem: Environmental > Aquatic > Freshwater > Lake | place: Indonesia...
CAGAAAGGCTCAGGTTAAAAACCACCGAACTGGTTTGGTCGGCGAAGGATATGGTGTCGGTGCCGGCACCACCATCAATTGTGTCGTTGCCGGCACCACCCAGCAGTGTGTCATTGCCGGCACCACCAAAAAGTTTGTCATCGCCGGTGCCGCCGGTAATTGTGTCGGCTGCAGTGCTGCCATAGATTGTGTTATTGCAGGTGTCGCCGGTCAGGTCAAGGGTGTTGCCGCCTGTAAAAGCGAAGTACAAAAACGTGCTTGTGAAGGTCCAGGACCAGTCCGCCGCAGAGAACACGATGTTGCGCGCCGCACCACTGCACTGAGAGTTAAGGAGGTTTGCTGCACTGGAGTAGGACTGCTGTGGTGCGGGCGTGACTGCGGGTGCAGTAGTAGTGGCTGTGGCTCCGGTGTATGCCGCGTTGGGATTGCTGTATGCCGCGTTGGGATTGCTGTATGCCGCGTTGGGATTACTGTATGCCGCGTTGGGATTGCTGTATGCCGCGTTGGGATTCGGCGTGGCCGTGACTGCGGGTGCAGTAGTGGGTGTAGCTGACGGTACGGTGTATGTGCACGTCATACCGAGATTGTCGTTGGCCATCGGGTTGTAGTTGGACGCGGACGGATCCATGCAGCCATAAACTTTTGTAGTGTCTGTGGTGGAGCTCGTAGTGGAGCTTGTGGTGGAGCTCGGGGTGGAGCTCGGGGCTGTATCTGTTGGGGCGCTATAAACGAACGGGCTGTAAGTAGTTGCGCCTGTGTTGATTGGCATGCCGGAGATGGGGGCAGGGTAAACAGTCCCACCCGTGGTTCCAAACCCGCCTGGGCTGCCGAAGCCGCCGGTGTTTCCAAACCCACCGGTAGAGCCAAAGCCGCCTGTGGTGCCAGAGCCGCCTGTGTTTCCAAACCCACCCGTGCTGCCAGAGCCACCGGTGTTACCAAACCCACCCGTGCTGCCGAAGCCACCTTTGTTTCCGAAGCCACCACCGGCATCCCCAAACCCGCCTGGGCTGCCGAAGCCGCCGGTGTTACCAAAGCCGCCTGGGCTGCCGAAGCCACCTGTGTTTCCAAAGCCACCACCGGCCGTGCTGCCGAAGCCGCCGGTGTTACCAAAGCCGCCTGGGCTGCCAAAGCCGCCTGGGCTGCCAAAGCCACCTGTGTTTCCGAAGCCACCACCGGCATCACCAAACCCGCCCGTGCTGCCGAAGCCGCCGGTGTTACCAAAGCCGCCTGGGCTGCCGAAGCCACCACCGGCATCACCAAACCCGCCCGTGCTGCCGAAGCCGCCGGTGTTACCAAAGCCGCCTGGGCTGCCGAAGCCACCTGGGCTGCCGAAGCCACCTGTGTTTCCGAAGCCACCACCGGCAGCCCCAAACCCGCCTGGGCTGCCGAAGCCACCTGTGTTTCCGAAGCCACCACCGGCAGCCCCAAACCCGCCTGGGCTGCCAAAGCCGCCTGGGCTGCCAAAGCCGCCTGGGCTGCCAAAGCCGCCTGGGCTGCCGAAGCCACCTGTGTTTCCGAAGCCACCACCGGCAGCCCCAAACCCGCCTGGGCTGCCGAAGCCGCCGGCGGTAACCGCTAAATTGGGATCACCACCCGCTAAATTGGGATCACCACCCGCTAAATTGGGATTACCACCCGCTAAATTGGGATTACCACCCGCTAAATTGGGATTACCACCCGCAACATTGTTTGGTCCCGCATTGGCCTTGCTGGCAAACGGGTCAAAGAACGCAGCCATGCCACCGCCGCCACCCGCACTCATTGCAACATTCAACATGCCAAACATGCCCAGCCCGGCACCGCCGCCAGCGTTGTCTGCGCCCGGCGGGGCGTTCATCATGCTGGCTGCCATCGTAAACATATTAGCGCCTGGAGCAGGACCCATCATTGCCGAAGGCGGCAGCACGTAGTCTTGCGGCAGCGCCATAAAGCTCATGCCGTTCGCCCCGCCCGTGGCTGCCAGAGCGCCCATTTTTGAACCGAAGTTCTCGAATTTGAAATCCATCATTTGCGGGGCCGGACCGCCGCCGGCTCCTGGACCAGTGGCCGCATAATCAAAAAAGCCTGCCGGCATCGCTGCTGTCGTCGGCGCAAAAAACGTGCCGCCGGTTGCATCTTTAAATGTCGGCATTGCAAACGATCCCATGCCCGGCGCACCCGCGTACTTGCCCATGTCTGCCATATCTACCACGCCCACGCCTGGCACAAACATGCCGTCCATGGCAAAGTTCATGCGCGGGCCACCGTCTCCTGCAAAAACCATCGCCGGCCCGGCACCAAAGCCGCCACCCGCACCCGCCGTCAGCCCGCTCAAGTCCATCGAGCCCAAAGCCACGCCACCCGCAGTGTTGAACTGCATCGGACCCTGCGCTGCGCCCGGGCCCATGTTGTCCAGCATAAAACTTGCCGCCAGTTGAATCTGCCCGGCCTGCATGCTCGCTGCCTGCCCCGAAGCATCAAACATAATTGCCGGCGGTGGCAGCATGCCAGCCCAGTTGCCTTTGGCGTCAAACACCGGCTCTGCATACATCGCCAGCGTGCCAATGTTGCCGCCCGGGTCCACCATCGCAATGCGAATCTCATCTACCGGCAACGCCAGCCCCATTTCAAAAAACTTGGAGTCAAATGCTGCGCCGCGCCCGAGGAACTGCACCCCGCCCACACTGCCATCCTCGTTGCGCACTGCCTGCCCCATCATGAACTGGTCCGGCGTCTTTGGCACACCATTGCTGTCCACCACAATCAGCCCGCCCAGCTTGTCCGCCGGCAGCGCGTTCGGGTCCGGCACCGTTTGCATCAGCGTTGCCACCGGCAACGCTTCAATCGCCTTCGCCAGCGTCTCCGGCGGCAGCACGCTCATCAAACTCGTCAGCCCATTTAGCGTACTCAGGTTTGCTGCGGCACCGCCTGCCGCGCCCGCGCCTGCCGCGCCCGCGCCGCCCGCTGCTGCAAAACTGTCGCCCAGCGCCTGCACCACGGAGAGCAGCTTTTCCGGCGGGAATACGGTGGGCATTGCCTGAATCGCCTCGGGCGCATTCGTGGCCCAAGCCCCCGCATCTGCCACCGACATCTCGCCGGTTACCTCTGGCGCTCCGCCACCCGCCGGTATGGCAGCGGCAAAGCCCGGTGCCACTTTGATCTGTACGCCGCCCGCCTCTAATGTGCACGTGCCTTCCATGCATGTCTCGGAGGGGGTGCTCTGGCCCTCTTTGATCTCCAGCGCGATCATCGAGCCGCGCACCGAAGCCACGCCGCCCGCGGTCTCGATCTCCAAACTCCCGCCGTTCAAGATCGTCCACACTTTGCCAAAATCCAGCTTCAGCCGCGTAAAGGGCTCGCCCGCTGTCTTCTCTTCAAATTTCGTCAGGCTGAACTGGCTGTCTGCCGACAGCCGCACCACCGTGCCTTCGCTCAGTTGCAGGCGCACGCCGCTGTCAGCCCTCGTCAACACTTGGAAGCCGGGCTGCACCAGCTGCCCTTCCGTGGCGTCCGCCAGTGTGCGCGTTTGCACGTTGCCAGCTGCATCGCTCTCGCCAGTTTGCACCGTGCCCTTCAGCTCGCACAGGCTTGCCGTGCGGTCCGTACTGCTTGCGTCCGCCAGCTTGCACTCTGCTACTTTGGGCTTCGGCCGCGGAAAGTACACCACTTCGCTCTGGTTCAACCCGATCTGGTTGCCATCCGGCCCCACCAGCAGCGCCGGCGGCGGCTGCACGCCCAGCACGCTGCCGTCCGGGTTGCGCAGGAAAGGATCGCTCACCATCCACTCGCGCGGCGCGCCGGCTGCATCCCAGGTTATAAAGTTCACGTCGCTTTGCCCGCTCAGGCTGCCATCTTCTGCATACGCCATGCCCGGCAGGTCCGGCACTTGCAAAGCCGCGCCGCCCGCTGCGCTCATCAACTCTTCGTCCAGCCCCAGGAAGCCCGCAAACGCGCCGCTGGCAAACAGCACAATGCTCGGCCGCATGGCCTGCAGGTTGGGGTCGTAGGTAACCGGCGGCACCAGCGGCAGCTGCCGCAATCCGCGCATATCTGCCACCGTCAACTGGTCCGCTATGTCCAGCACGGCCAGCTGCCCGCCGCCCACGCCCACCGGCAATCCGGTGTTTACATCCACCATAAACAGCTGCCCGAAGGCCGGCGCTGCGATCGCCTGCAGCTGTTCGCGCGTCAGCGGCGTGCCATCCACGCTCTGCGGTGTGCCCGGCAGCAGCCCGATCGGCAGCCCCGCTGCCTTGTCGAACACCACCTGCAGCGGCGGTACTATGCCCAGCTGCTTGTTATCCGGTCCGTAAAACGGCACCGCCTGCGGGCCCAGCAGCTGCTGCTCTGCGCGTGTCTGCAGCGCTGCCAGTGTCGGCGCTGCGCCGCTCAGCGGTGTCTCCGGTATCGCGATGCTGTCTGTCACCGCCAGCCCGGCGGCATAAATGTTCAACTCCGGCTGCGCTGCCAGCAGCACGGCTGCGGTTTCTTGCGCTGCCAGCGATTCCAGGGCGCTCGCGCCCACCAGCAACGGCGCCCTTACTCCGCCGCTGCTGATGCTCTCCGGCAGCTCACCGCCCAGCAGCGCCTGCGCTGCTTTCAAGTCTTCGCCCAGCATGGCTTGCGCCTGCGGCGCTTGCACTGCTGCGCTTAGCGCTGCCGTTGCATTACTGCCGCCCAGCGCTGCAAGTGACTCTGTGCCACCCAAAGCAGCAGCTGATACAACACTCAACAGCTGCGCACCCGCGCCGCTCAGCACTTCCGGCGGCAGCAAGCCCACCGGCAGCCAGGAAAGCGCCGTGCCGTCTTCGCCCGCGGTCACTTCCGCCAGAAACGGCTTCAACAGCTTGCTCTCTGCATCCAGCGCCAATCCGCCCGCCATTCCACTGCCGCGCAGCAAGTTCAGGCGGCTCACGCCCGCTTCAAACAATGTGCCCGTTACCGAGAACACGCCCGTGGGCAGCTCGACCAAAAATGCCGAGTCATCGCCCGCCAGCGGCCCGTTTACATCAAACAGCGCCTTGCCCGCAAAGATGCGGAATGCCGCCTGGGTGCGCGGCGCTGCTGCATCATGCTCGTACATGCGCACCTGCAGCGTGGTTACCGGTTTCACTAGGATGCGCGACCCGTCAATTAAATCCAGCCGCACTGTTGAAAGCTGGAAGGTGCGCAGCTGCGTGCCCGGCCGCAGCGCTGCTTGTGGCAGCAGCAGCTGCTCCCACGTCTCGCTGCCCGGCAGCAGCAGCTCCACGCGCCCGCCCAGAACCGTCAGCACCACATCACCCGTTACCTTTTCCACCCCCGGCGCCGGCGCGGGTGTGGCCACCGGCGGCATGGGGCCCGCACCCAAATGCGCTGCTTGCTCCGCATCCGGTAGCATTTCCGCTTCGCGCCCAAACAGCCAGTCGATAAAGTTCACCCACCACTGCAGCGGCAGCTGCCACCATGCCATGGCCGGCTCTGCTGCTGCATTGCCATCTGTTGCGCTTTGCCCGGCGCTTTGCGCCGCAGCCACCGGTTGCGGCGTGGCCGCAGCAGCCATCTGCATGGTGGGCGCAGGCTGCAGTGTGCCGCGCGGTGCGGCGCCGGCCGCTGCTGTCAAGCGCGCGCTCAGCGCAGCTGACTGGCTGTTGCTAGCTTCAATCGGTGCGGACCCGGTCGGGTAACACGCCGAAAGCAGCAGGCTGCTTAGCGCCAGCGCGGCAGCCGCGCGTTGCATGCGCCGCTGTACGTTCAGTGTTTGGGTAAAGCTTAACAATGAAGGTTCAGTCGGGGTGAAAGCCCCAAGGCGCGCCGCCAGACCGCGCAATACGTGCGGGGTTATCAGAACAAAAGTCGTAGCGACTGCCGAAAAAACAAGAATTTGCACACTACCTCGCGGAGTTGCATAAATGGGACCAACGCACGCATAAGTATACCATTGATGTCAATAGTATCTGCGCGGCGTGGTTTGCGGTATTTACCGCCGCACCGGCGCAGCACCCTGCGCCCGCCCGCCTTTGTTAACGGCACTAAATCTAGTTGCGCGCCCCCTGCATGGCTCGATCCATAATTTCCACGCCCAATTCTGTGCTTTTGTAATTGAGGCATTGCCTCCAACTGTGGGTCTGGACAGTGCGGAGCCGGTGGTGTTGGATAAAGCGCGGCCCGGCCGGCAGCAGGCCCCATGCCGCACACGCCAGCACCTTTTCGCCAGCCAATGAAATTTTCACCTGGTGCAGCTCACAGGTACCGGGTGGCTGATAGGTTTCACGGGAAACGCGCGCAGTGTACTTGGCCAGCGCTGTGGTGCAGCGCCGCTGGGCTTGTACAATCCGCCGCGCGCTGCAGAATGTTCCCGGCAGCGTGGTTTAGTGCGCTGCACAACGCAGGATTCTTAATTCAATGCGCTGCGTTATGTTTCACGGGAAACATTTGCGCGCGGCAGGCGCAGCTGGGGTTACGCAGTCAGCTCCGCCACCAGCAGTTCCAGCCCGGTGCGCGGTTCAGTGCCGGACTTCATGGCTACATCCAGCTGCGCCAGCCGCAAATAAATGGCTTCCAGCACCGGCAGCGTGTAGCGCCGCGCCTGCGTGCCCAACTTTTGCGCCACAAACGGATGGACCTTTAGTGCACTTTGCAGTTCAGCAGCCGGTGCACCGCTGTCAAGCACTTCGCGCGCCTGCAGCAGCAGGCGGTACTGGCGCACAATCATCGGAAAAACCTCATACAACGGCTGCAATGCGTCATGAGACAGCAGTTTATCGAGGCAGGCGTGCGCTCGGCGCGCATCGCGCTCCGCCAGCGCGTCCACAAGTACCCAAATTGTCCCCTGTCCAGCGGCCGGAGTGGTCTCTTCAACATCTGCAGGTTGTACAGGGCGCTCCCAATTTACAAAAGCGAGCAATTTATGCACTTCACCGGCCAGCCGGCGCGGGTCCGACCCGATGGCAGCTGCCAGCGAGCGCGCTGCTGCCGGGCTGAAAACGCCACCGGCCGCGCGGGCGCGCTGTACAACCCACTGCGCCAGCCCATCATCTTTAGTTGGTACAGAGCAAAAATGCTCCAAATGCCCGTCCACTTTGCGCGCTGCCTTCAGCAGCCGGCTGTTTTCCGGCAGCTTGCGCTGCTCCAGCAGCACCAGCGTGGTAAACGGCGCAAGTTGTGGCAGGTACTCCACGAGCGCAGCCGTCAGACCGCCTTTGCCGGCCGCCGGCTCTTCGCCTTCGGCACTCTTGCCGCCCGCATTGTGCAGCACCACCAGCCGCCGCGGGCTCAAAAACGGCAGCGCATCGCACACGCCGCGCACTTCCGCCATGCCCGCTTTGCGCCCGTCAAACTCGTTGATGTTCAGGTTGAAGTCCGGCAGCGCGCGCAACCGCTGCAGGTGCTCGCTGATTGCAAACTCGTCGTCGCCGTGCAGCACCACCAGCGGCGGTGTTGGCGCGCCTTCAGCTTTGCGCTTCATTGCCCACCGGTACGCTTTCCAGCAGCGCTGCGCCGGCTGCAGCCACGCGCGTCTGCACGCGGTGGCGCACCTGGCCGGCGCGCTCGGTACGCGTCACACTCACAATGCGCAGCGCGCCCATTGCGCTGCTGGTGGTTAGGCTGCGCTGCGCAGCGTAGCCCAGCGGGCGGGCTGCCAGCAGTGCCAAAGGCAGCAGGCCCGCCAGCAGCGGGATACGCAGCAGGCGCGCCAGCCGGCTGCGGCTGGTGCCGGCAGTGGCCACGCGCGCGGCCAGCGCAGCCAGCAGCCCGGCTGCCACCAGATTGGTGCCACAGTTGGGATGCAGTGCCAGCTGCTGCTCGCCGCTGCGCAGGCGCTGCAGCGCGCTGTGCGCTGCGGCCTGCACCGCTGCGCCCGGCAAGCTGCCGTAAAGCATAAAGCCGCGCGCATCGGCGCGCCCGGCCAGCATGACGTGCGGAAACTGCTGCGCCAGCACATGCAGCGTTGCGTGCTCCAGCGCATGGTTGCAGCGCAGTGCCTGCAGCAGCTGCGCCAGCAGGGCCCCGGTTATTTGCAGCGCACTGCTCATGGCACGCATTTTACATTGGCGTTGCGCTGCATCACAGCAGGCTCACCGGATCCACTTCCACGCGCCAGCCGGCGGGCAGCGCCACATCCAGCAGCGCCGCCGGCAACGCGCCGCGCAGCACAATCTGCCAGCGGTGCAAGCCGTTCACGCGCTGGTAAAAGCACGGCACCGGCCCGATGATGTCCACATCTGCAGCGCGCTGCGCTTGCAGCGCTGCGCCCAGCGCTTGCGCTGCCGCCTGCAGCTCATCGGCGCGCACATGCTGCCCCACCAGACGCGCCACGCGCCCAAAGGGCGGATAGCCATGATTGCGGCGCAGCGCCAGCTCCTGCTTATAAAACGCAGCGTAGTCATGCGCAGCAGCGGCTTGGATGGCAAAGTGTTCCGGCTGGTAGGTTTGCAGCACCACCTGCCCGGCGCGCTGCCCGCGGCCGGCGCGCCCCGCCACCTGCATCAGCACGCTGAACACGCGCTCGCTGGCGCGGTAGTCCGGCATTGCCAGGCCGGTGTCTGCGGACACCACGCCCACCAGCGTCACCAGCGGCAGGTCCAGCCCCTTCGCAATCATCTGCGTGCCGATCAACACATCCGCCGCATGCGTTGCAAACTGCTGCAGGATGACAGCGTGCGCGCCGCGCTGGCGCGTACTGTCTGCATCCCAGCGCACAGCGCGCACACCGGGGAAGGCCACCTGCAGTGCGGACTCCACAGCCTCCGTGCCCAGCCCGAAGTGGCGGATGCGCGCAGACTTGCATTCCGGGCAGGCGGCGGGCGCTGCGCGCTGCGCATTGCAGTGGTGGCACAGCAGGCGCTCCGGCGCGGTATGAAAAGTGTAGGCAATGTTGCAGCGCGGGCACTGCAGCACATGCCCGCAGTCGCGGCAAAAAACATAAGTCGCCTGCCCGCGCCGGTTCAAAAACAGGATCGCCTGTTCGCCGCGCTGCAGCACCTGCGCCAGCTGACTCGCCAATAAACGGCTGAAAATAGAGCGATTTCCAGCGCGCAACTCGTGGCGCATATCCACCACATGCACCGGCGGCAGCGGCGCATACTGCGCAGCGGCTGCGCCCGTGCCCGCGGCCTGCGCATGCGCCAGAATGCGGCGCGGCAGGGACAGCAGTGTGTACGTGCCCTGCTGCGCCCGAAAGCTGTCCACCACATCCGGCGTGGCACTGCCCAAAATGCAAACCGCCGCACACTGGCGCGCGCGTTCAATCGCCGCTGTGCGCGCGTGGTAATACGGCACGCTGTCCTGCCAGTACGCCTGGTCGTGCGCCTCATCCACCACTATCACGCCCACATCGCGCAGCGGCGCAAACAACGCCGAACGCGGACCGATCACCACATCCAGCGCGCCGGAGCGCACGCGCCGCCAGCTGTCGTAGCGTTCGTTGGGCGTCAGCCGGCTGTGCAGCACAGCCACGCGCCCTGCAAAGCGCGCCATAAAGCGCCGCACTGTTTGCGGCGTCAGCGCAATCTCCGGCACCAGCACAATTGCGCCGCGCCCGCGGCGCAGCGCCTCGGCCACGGCGCGCAAATAAATTTCGGTTTTGCCGGAGCCGGTTACGCCGTGCAGCAGCAGCGGCTTTGTGCGGCGCGCGGGCGGCGCTTCAAATGCCGCATGCACGGCAGCCCAAATGGCAGCCTGCTCGTCCAGCAGCGCCAGCGCTGCGTCCGGCGCCACCTGCTCGGCAGCCAGCGGATCGTGCAGCACTTCCACCGCATCCAGGTCTATCAAGCCCAGCTCTGCCAGCTGCGCCAGCTCCGGCAGCGTAACGCCCGTACGCTCGCGCAGCAGCGCCACAGGAAGCGGGCCGCCAGCGCGCAGCGCCAGCTCCTCCAGCGCCTGCGCGCGGCGCGTGGCGCCGCGCAACTCCAGCAGCTGCGCGCGTGCCTGCAGGACAGTGCCCGTCAGGCGCAAGCACTGCGGGTTGATAGAGCAGTGCGCCAGCCCCAGCGCAGCCAGCTGCGCAGCGCCCGCCGCCTGCGGCAGCGCGCCGTTCGCAGCCAGCAGTGCAGCCAGCGCTGCGCCGGCTTCCGGCTGCGCCTGCGCGTGCGCTACCAGCCACGCCTCTGCCACAGGCGCCGGCACAGCCAGCGCCATCACTGCCACTGCGGGCAGCACTTGCAGCATAGAACGCTCCGCCAGGCGCAGCACTTGCGCGCGCGTGCAGCCGCTGGCTGCTAGCGCAGCTTGCAGTTCCGGCTGGGCGGGCCACAGGTCTATCAGCTGCGCCAGCAGCGCTGCGCCGGCACTGGGCCGGCCCAGCTGCAGCTGCGCGCTTGCCAGGCTTTGGCCGCGGCTGCGCACCGTCAGGCGCGCCGTCTTTGCATGCCGCACTTGCACCGCGGGTGCGTCCAGCAGCGCCGTCTTGCTCACGCAGCCATTGCGTACCAGGTGCTCCAGCACCGGGCGCCACGCCACGCGCGGCAGTGCGCGTTGCAGCTGGCGGCCGCGCAGTGCGCCGCGTTCCCGCAACAAAGCCAGCACGCGCAGCTGCAGCGCGCCGGCGCGCGCAGCCGCCATCGGTTCGCGCAGCAGTTGGTACTCCGCATCCGCGCGCTGCGCCAGGCCGGGCGGCAGCATCAGGTTCACGCACTCAATCAGGTCGGCGCGCGTCTCGCGCGCCAGCCACTGCGCCAGCCCAAGCTGTTCCGCACTCAGCACCGGCTCTGCATCCAGCAGCGCCTCCACCGCCTTAAACTCCGCTACGCCCGTTGGGGCAGCCGCGCCCGCCGCCAGCACCACCCCCTGCACGCGCTGCCTGCCAAACGGCACCACCACCAAATGGCCGGCGCGCAAAGTGTCCGCCAGAAATGGCGGAACAATATAATGAAAAGAATGCTTGAGGGAAGGGACGTTGGGGAGAATTTCGGCGTACATGGCGCGCCAGCCGCAAATCTAAACCACTGCTAAACCAGCTTGCGGGCTGTTTTTCATTATAGGGGGCACGGCTGCCGGCGGGCCGGCCGCAGCCAGTTAGCGCGCCAGCCGCACGGCCAGCACCACTGCCGCAGCCACCGCAGCAGCCGCAGCCGGCAACACCCACCAAGCCGTGCCGGAGCGGTTGCCATCCACCACTTGCGGCTGGCCGCCGGCCGTGTCCGGCTCCAGCGCCCAGTGCGGTGCAATCACCGCAGCCAGCGCAGCGCCACCTGCCAGCCCGCCGGCATGCGCCCAGCTGTCAATGAACGGCAGCAAACCCAGCCCCAGATTCAGCAGCAGCGTGCTGCCAATATTTTGCAGCCGCCGCTTGCCCAGCGCGCCAAACGCAGCGCGATTGCGCAGCAGGTAAACCGCCAGTGCCCCCATCAGACCAAACAGCGCACCGGATGCGCCCACTGAGTTTGCGTCTGTCAGCAAAAAGCTGGCGAGTATGCTGCACACTCCCGCCAGCAGGTACAGCGCCGCAAAGCGCAAGTGCCCAAACGCCGCCTCCACTTCCGGCCCAATGATGTAGAGCGTGTAGCAATTGACCGCCACATGCACAAGGTTGCCGTGCAAAAACAACGCCGTTACAAAGCGCCAGTACTGCCCGGCAATAATGGCAGCGTTCACCTTGGCGCCCAACGCTTGAATTACCAACGGCCAACGCGCGTCCAACCCCCAGCCCAGTACCTGCTGCAATGCAAAGACGGCAATGTTTGCGAACAAAAACACGCGGCACCAAAACGGTGGTGCACCGGGGATTGCGTACTGGCGGGTGCTGGGCTGCGCTGCCGGGCCGCTGGCTGCTGGCTCCTCGCTCACAAGCTGATGGCCGGGCGGTTCACCTTGTGGCGCTCGGCCACCAATATTCCCTCAATCACGGCCACGGCTTGGTCAAGGTCTTTGTCATCGTTGGGCACACAGTAATCGAATTCCGGCAGGCGCAGCAGTTCCTGGCGCGCCATGGAAAGGCGCATGCGCTGCTTGTCCGCCGTCTCCGTCTGGCGCCCGGCCAGCCGGCGCTCCAGCTCCTGCTCGGACTCCACGGTCAAAAAGATCAGCACTGCAGCGGGCTGCAGCTGCTTGATGCGCGCCGCACCCTGCACATCCAGGCGCATCACCACATCCTTGCCGCTGGCCAGCGCTGCCGCCACCTGCTGCTTGGGAACGCCCTTGTACTCGCCGTACACCACGGCGTACTCCAGCAGCTCGCCCGCATCAATCATGCGCGCAAACTCCGCCATGGCGCAAAAGTTGTAATCCACGCCCTCCACCTCGCTGCTGCGCTGCGCGCGTGTGGTGGTTGTCACCACAAAGTGCAGCTGCCCGTTGCGCTGCTGCAGGCGCCGCACCACGCTGTCCTTGCCCACACCCGCCGGGCCGGAAATGACAATCAGCAGCCGCTGCTGCACCGGGATGGTAGGCGTGGTCATCTTGCGCTCTGCACCAGAAGTGCTATTATATTCTCGCGGTCTGCGGGGCGCACAAGCAATGCCACTTTATGAATATCGCTGCCTGGCGTGCGCTGCGCCAGTTTCCATTCGCATGACGTATGCCGAGTTTGACACGGCCAAGCCCAAATGCCCGCAGTGCAAAAGCACCAAACTGCAACGCCACCTCTCGCGCGTGCGCGTGCTGCGCTCGGAAGATTCGCGCATGGAGCAGCTCTCTGACCCGTCCAACTTCAATGACATTGACGAAAACGATCCCAAATCGGTGGGGCGCTTCATGCGCCGCATGGGCGAAGAAATGGGCGAGGATATGGGCGGCGAATTTAATGAGATGGCCGGGCGGCTTGAGGCGGGCGAGGACCCGCAGTCAATTGAGCGGGAGCTGGGCCTCGGTGCCGCTGGCGATGGCGGCAGCGGAATGGGCGACTTCGACGACTAGCGGCCGGCTGCGGCAGCCAGCCGCGCCAGCACATGCTGCAGTACTGCCGCATGCAGCGGCGCCGCACCGGCGCCGGCATCCAGCACCACCCAGCGCGCGGGCTCCGCAGCCGCCAATTGCAGAAAGCCGGCGCGCACGCGCTCATGGAATTCCAGCGCGTAGCCATCCAGCCGGTTCCACTGCCCGCCCTGCGCCCGCCGGCGCTGCAAGCCCGCCTGCGCATCTATATCCAGTAAAAATGTCAAGTCCGGCACGCGCCCGCCGGTTGCCAGGCGCGTGGTGCGCCGCAGCTCCTCCAGGTCCAGGCGGTGGCCGTAGCCCTGGTACGCCAGGCTCGAGTCGTAAAAGCGGTCGCACAAGACCACCCCGCCGCGCGCCAGGTGCGGCTCAATCACCTCGCGCACCAGCTGCGCGCGCGATGCGCTGAAAAGCAGAAACTCCGTTTGCGGCTGCATGCCGGCGCTGCTGTGGTCCAGCAGCAGCTGGCGCACCTGGTTGCCTATCGGCGTGCCGCCCGGCTCGCGCGTGTTCACCACCGCGTGTCCGGCAGCGGTTAGGGCGTCTGCAAGCTGCTGCGCTTGCGTTGTTTTGCCGCCGCCCTCGGGCCCCTCAAAGCTTACAAACAAACTCACTCGCTAAAGATCCGCACACGCCGGTTGGGCTCTTTGCCGTAAGAGTGCGAGATGAGCTGCGCCGTGCGCACCAGCTCGTGCTGGTGGCGGCGGATGCGCGCATCCTGCGGGTAAAGGTCCAGATGGCGCACACCCAGGCGCACACTTTCCACGCCTGCCTGCGCTTCTTGCAGCGCCTCGGCCAGCAGCGGATCGTCCGCTTCCAGCCCGCTGCTCACCTGAAATACCTCCATCAAAAAGCCGTCAATTTGATGCGCGGTGTTGGAGCGCAGCACGTACACCGGCATGCCCAGGTTTTCAGCATCGCTGATCGGGCGCTGGCGCCGGCGGTAATAAGACTTAAGTGTGACCAGGGCGCTGGCCTCTTCCACGCGGTCCACGAGTCGCAGCGGCACGCGCAGGCGCCGCGCAGCTTGCTCAATGCGCGTGCGCGTGATGCCGTAGGCATACACCTTCACCACCGGTGCGTCCCCATTTTGCGCATGCGCCGCAAGCTGCGACCCGGGGGCAGCAGCAGCGGGGGGCGTATAGCCGGAAGGTGCAATCGCCCGCTGCACCTGGCCGCCTTGCACCACCAGCGGCGGCCGCGCCGCACGCGCATTGCCATAGTACGCAGACGGCTGCGCACTGCGCCCCGCTTCCACATGCAGCTTGCCCGTGGCATCGCGATAACGCAGCTCCAGCACACTCGCAAAACCGCGCAACGCATTGTCCACAGCTGTGGCCACATCCGCATGAATGCGCAGGCGCGCGCGCTCTTCAATCTCCACCAGCACATCAAAGGTGGGCGGGGCCCGGCGCTCCAGCACAGTCTTGCGCGTGCCGCGCCGGCGCGCCTCTTCATCTGAGAGCGTCACCGCCTCCACGCCGCCCACTAGGTCGGCCAGCGTCGGGTTGCGCAGCAGGTTGTCCAGCGTGTTGCCGTGTGCCGTGCCAATCAGCTGCACGCCGCGCTCCGCAATTGTGCGCGCAGCCAGCGCCTCCTGCTCGCGCCCGATTTCGTCAATCACAATTGTCTCGGGGTTGTGGTTTTCCACCGCTTCAATCATCACCTCATGCTGGCGCGCCGGGTTGGGCACTTGCATGCGCCGCGCGCGCCCCACCGCCGGGTGCGCAATATCGCCGTCGCCGCCAATCTCGTTGGAGGTGTCCACCACCACCACGCGCCGGCTCTCAGCCAGCACGCGCGCCGCTTCGCGCAGCATGGTGGTCTTGCCCACACCCGGCCGGCCCAGCAGCAAAATACTTTTGCCTGAAAGCACCAAATCCTCGACAATTTGCGTGGTTCCGTAGACCGCGCGTCCCACGCGGCACGTCAGCCCGATGATTTTTCCCTGCCGGTTGCGAATGGCAGAGATGCGGTGCAGTGTCCGCTCGATGCCGGACCGGTTGTCCGAATCAAACTCGCGCAAGCCGGCCACCACCGCCTGAATATCCGCCACCGTCAATTCGGCTTCCGCCAGCGCCACCTCGCCGCTCAGGTAGCGCGCTGCCGGCACGCGCCCCACATCCATTACCACTTCCAGCAGCTCGTCAGACCGGTCCAGCTCGCGCACGCGTTGCGCAATTGCCACCGGCAGCAGATTGAGCAGCGCAGGCAGGTCATCAGTTAGCGGCAAGCCAATATCTCTCACAGTTCTTTCACTCCAAGTTTCCGGCACTGGTTGCTTAGTACTCATCGTCTGCTCAATTCAATCGTTCCCAAGCCGGCAGCGAGCCCGGCACGGGCGCAAGCTCCACCGGCAGGTACGAACGCGTTGCGTACTCCGCCCAAGCAGGCAGCAAATCCGCGCGCGCAGCTTCAGTGATGCGCGCCGAAACTTTTATTTCCGGTGCCGGCAGCACAGCCAGCCGATCCAACAGCGCCCGGCGCACCGGCACCACCAGGCGCTTCACCATCACCGCCTGCTGCCCGTAGAGCGTAAAGCCAAAATCAAGCAGCGCATGCCGAATCCATTGCTGGTAACTGCGCACGCACCAATAGAAGGGGTTGCCGGGCTGGTGCGCTTCCAGCTGCAAAAATCCGCCCACCACCACAGATATGGCATCCTGCACCTCAGGATGCAGAAAGGGCTGCACGAAACAGCCGCGCGTGCCGCGTCCCACTTGCAGAAACGCCTGCAGTTCGCCGCCGCGCGAAAATACATAGCCATTGCCCTTCGCGGGCGGCGCCGGCTCCACTTGTTGCACCAGCCGCGGCACCACATTGTCATAAAGCGCCAGCACCGCCAAGCCATCCGCTGCCGTGCGCTTGCGCAAAGCGCTGCTGGGGCCGGGCGGCACCGGCGGCTGCAGCTGGTAAATCTCCTGGCGGGCGTAGATTGAAAAACCGCTGCGGCGCAGCATTTCATATTCCGCGCTGTGCTCGTCAACCTCGGCAATCAGATTTTGTGCGCCGCGCCGGCCGGCCTCGGCGGCCACCTCCTCCAGCAGTGCGCTGCCGGTATGTGGTGGCAGCTGCCCGCTGGCCGGCGCCAGAAAGTGCACGCGTGCGTGCGTGCCGCTGCTGCGCAGCTGCGCAAACGCCGGCTGCGCACCGGGCTCGCGCGCCACAAAGGTGGCAGCAGAGCTGCCCACAATCATGTAGCCCGCAATGCCAACCGTCAGCGGATGCGTATCGCGCGTCAGCGCTGCCTCGGTGTGCAGGCAAACCCCCTGCAGGCTCATGCGCCGCAGCGCCGCCAGGTCGCGCCAGTCCAGCGCCCGGATTAGCAATGGCATACGCCTAGTTTACTTGCCGGCCAGCTGCAAAAACAGCTCATGAAAACGCGGATCTGCCGTGAGCTCGGGATGAAAAGCCGTGGCCAGCAGGCGCCCCTGGCGCGCTGCCACAATTTCGCCGGCGGGCAGCGTTGCTAGCACTTCCACATCCGGTCCCACACTCTCAATCATTGGCGCACGGATAAAAATTGCATGGAAGGCTTTGTTGCTGCCATTTTTGCCGGCAGCCAGGGCGGGCACATGCAGCTGCGCTTCAAAGCTGTCCACCTGGCGCCCGAACGCATTGCGCTGCACAGTGATGTCCATCAGGTTCAGCAGCGGCTGCGCGCGGTGCGCGTCACGCGAGAGCAGGATCGCGCCGGCACATGTACCCCAGATTGCAGCGCCCTGCGCAGCAAGATTGCGCATCGGCTGCATCAGCCCGTACGCTTCGGCCAGTTTGCCGATAGTTGTGGATTCGCCGCCGGGGATCACCAGCCCGGCCAAGCCGGACAGCTGCGCCGGCAGGCGCACTGCGCGCGCCTCCGCCCCCAGGTGCTGCAGCACCGTGAGGTGTGCATGGAAGTCGCCCTGCAGCGCGAGTACGCCGACCGCGACGCCCATGCGCGTTTACCAGCCGCGCGAGGCGAGCAGCTCGGTGGAGGGGATATCATGCACGTGAATGCCGACCATCGCCACGCCAATATTCTTGCTTACATCAGCGATGATGGCAGCATCTTGAAAATGCGTGGTTGCCATCACAATCGCCTTCGCCCGCTTAAGCGGATCGCCGGACTTGAAAATGCCCGAGCCCACAAACACGCCATCCACGCCCAGCTGCATCATCAACGCTGCATCCGCCGGCGTCGCGATGCCGCCGGCCGCAAAGTTCACCACTGGCAGCCGCCCGCGTTCGCGCGTCTCCTTCACCAGCTCGTACGGCGCGCCGATCTCCTTGGCAAATGCCATTAACTCCTCTTCTTGCAGGGACTGCAGCCGGCGAATGGAGCCCAGCACGCTGCGCGCATGGCGCACGGCCTCCACCACATCCCCGGTGCCCGCTTCACCCTTGGTGCGCATCATTGCAGCGCCTTCGCCAATCCGGCGCAGCGCTTCGCCCAAATTACGGCAGCCGCACACAAACGGCACCTTGAAGTCATGCTTGTTTACGTGGTGCTCTTCATCCGCCGGAGTCAGCACTTCGGACTCATCAATGTAGTCCACGCCCAGCGATTCCAGCACCTGCGCCTCGACAAAGTGGCCAATGCGGCACTTGGCCATCACCGGAATGGAAACTGTTTCCATGATTTTTTCGATCATCGCCGGGTCGGACATGCGCGCCACGCCGCCGTCCGCGCGAATGTCCGCGGGTACGCGCTCCAGCGCCATTACTGCGCAAGCACCAGCCTCTTCGGCTATTTTCGCTTCATCGGCGTTGACCACATCCATAATCACGCCGCCCTTCAGCATCTCCGCCAACCCGCGTTTGAGAGTAACCGTTCCAGTTTGAGGTTCCATTCCGTTGCTCCGTTTGCAAGTTATTGAACTTGGAGTTTACCACTTTCAGCACACAAGGCTGCTCAGCCGCAAGTTGCGCCTCACACCCCCACCGCGTGAAATCCGCTCCAAATTACGAGTGTTATCGGCAGATCCGGCATGCTCACTTAGCAGCTGTATTAGAATAAAGCGCACTTGCGGCGGGGGGTTTACACCCGCCCGGCCTGCGGAGGCACCCAATTGACTGAAACCTTGAACCCGTTTGCCCTTGCCCAGCAAAAACTAGACGAAGCTGCCGCCATCCTGAATCTGGATGATGCCACGCACCAAATGCTGCGCTGGCCGCAGCGCGAGCTGACAGTGACCGTGCCTGTGCGCATGGATGATGGCAGCTCCCGCATCTTCCACGGTTCTCGCGTGCAGTACAACGATGCGCGCGGCCCCACCAAGGGTGGCATCCGCTTTCATCCGGATGAAACCATCGACACGGTGCGCGCCCTGGCTGCCTGGATGACCTGGAAGACCGCCGTTGTGGATGTACCACTGGGCGGTGCCAAGGGCGGCATTATTTGCAATCCCAAAGAGCTCTCGCTGGCAGAGCTGGAGCGCTTGAGCCGCTCCTACATCCGCCAGGTGGGGCGTATCCTTGGCCCGGATCAGGATATTCCCGCGCCGGACATAAATACCAACCCGCAGGTTATGGCGTGGATGGCGGATGAGTTTGCAGCCATGCGCGGCCACAACAGTTTTGGCATGATCACCGGCAAACCGGTTTCAATAGGTGGATCGCTGGGACGCGGGGACGCCACCGCCCGCGGCGGCGCGGCCTGCCTGCGCGAAGCCGCGCGCGAACTGCGCATTGACTTGCGCGGGGCAAAGATTGCCATTCAAGGCTTCGGAAACGTGGGGTCCTACATGCACATGCTCGCCCAGCACCAGCTGGGCATGCAGGTGGTCGCCGTCTCTGATGATGTTGGCGGAATATTCAACGCCGCCGGGTTGGATTATGAAACGGTGCGCGCCCACAAGAAGGCACACGGCAGCGTGCTGGCGCTGCCCGGCAGCCAGCCGCTGTCCAACGCCGAGCTGCTGGTGCTGGATGTCGCGGTGCTCGTGCCCGCCGCCATCGAAAGCGTGATCACCGCTGCCAACGCCGGCAACATTCGCGCACGCATCATTGCCGAGCTGGCCAACGGCCCCACCACGCCCGCGGCAGACACCATCTTGTATGAGCGCGGCGTTTACATCATTCCGGACTTCTTGTGCAACGCCGGCGGCGTCACAGTCTCCTACTTTGAGATGGTGCAAAACTCCTACGGCTTCTACTGGACCGAGGAGATGGTGCACGAGCGGCTGGAGGCCAAAATGACGGCAGCCTTCCACGCGGTGCACTCCGGTGCGCAAGCGCACCGCGTGGACAACCGCATGGCCGCCTATCTAGTTGCGGTAGCGCGCGTGGCAGAAGCGATGAAGGTGCGCGGCTGGGTGTAGCAACCGCTGCGCAGTGCTGTGAAGAAAAAAGCCCCGCAGTATTACGGGGCTTTTTGTTTCGTTGCAAGGCAGGTGCGCTTACTCGATTGTCTGCAGGTACGCGATCACGTCTGCCAGATCCTGCGCCGCCATTTGCTCGCCATAAATCACAGGCATGATGTTGGCCGCGTACGTCGGCACAATATAGGCGTTTGTCTGCACAATGGATTCGCGCAGATATTCCTCCGCGCTGGTGGCTTTGCCGGTGTAGTCCGCCGCCGTGAAGCGTGTGGCAGCGCGCTCCGCAATGGATACACCGCCGGAGTAGTATTTGGCGGGCCAGCCGGGGCCGGGCGCAACGTTCATGTCTGGGTTCATGTGGCACGCAACGCAGCCGTAGGTCTGCGTCAGTTTTTCACCACGCGCCACATCGCCAGCGGGCAGCACCGGATCCTTCAGATCCAAGCCCACGGACACAAAGTCTGATGGTTTTTCTGCCACAGTCTCGAGTAATGCGGTCTCTTCCCAGTTCATCACAAAGTCCACAATGTTGTTCACTTGGTCGGGGCGCAGCGGGCCGCCAAACTCCCGGCTCCAAGTGGGCATGCGCTGCGGGTATTCCGCAAATGCAGCCGATGCACGCGGCCGGCCGCTGGCAATCGCACCGTACACATAGTCGCGGGTGGTGCCGCCCCAGCCCATCTCCCTGAAGCGCGTGCCGTTGTACAGGTCAGCTACATTTAGCGCGGGAGCACGCCCGGCAATGCCTTTGCCATCGGGACCGTGGCAGGTGGCGCAGTTATTCGCGTATAACGCCGCCCCGGCTTCCACTGACCGGCCCTCATAGCCGCTTTCAAATTTCGCCATGCGCGCCGGCTCGTCAATTGCAGTAAAGCTCACGATCATCAGGGTTGCTACCATGAAGACCGTGCCCAGCGCTACTCGTGTAACCATGCCTGTCTCCCGCTTAGTGCTCGTAGCCAGAGTCGCGGTGCAGATACACTATGACTGGTTCGCTGGCTTGTGCGCCGTTGTCTTCCCATTCCAATTGCATGGTGACTTGCTTCAGGCCCGCTTGAATTTCAGTGATTGACATTTTGCCCTTTGCGTTCACCAGCTCGTCGCTGTAGCGTTCGATTTCCTTGTTGTACAGCTGCAACACGGCCTGTAAACCCTGGCTGGGCGCATTGTTCCAACCGGATGCCACCCAGTCGCCAACCGGCAGTTCGTCATAAGCTGTACCGCGCAGCAAGCCGGGATGCGTTTGCGGTGCGAGGGTTGTGAGCACTTCCTGGTCTGGAGATGAGGACACGCCGTAGTACGGCGTTCCCATAAAAGTCAGCAGAGACATGATCACAACCGTCAGCGCCGCAATGGAGAGGCCGACGCGCCGGTCTGCATAGCGCCGACTCGGTCCCACTTCCAGATACGGCATAACAAACAGCAGCCCGCTGAGGATGCCCGGCAAAATCACGCCAAAGAAAACTTTGTCGCCAAGCTTAAGCATGCCCTGCAGCCACAGAAAGTACCACGGGGCCGTGGTGTGCAAGGGCGTAATCTGCGAGTCTGCATGCGGCTCCAGCGGTGCGTGCCAGCCGCCCCACGTAACCATAAACACCATCAGCGCCAGCCAGCCCACCGTCCAGAAAAGCTCGCGCGTCATGACGTCCGGCAAAAAGTACATGCGGCGCTCCATCGGCACCTTGCGCGCCGTGTCTTCGCCCACTTTCTCCGCACCCGGCGGCAGCGAATGGCCATGGATGATGACCTTGTAGTAATGCACGCCAACAAAGATGAATGCAATCAGCGGCAGTGCAAAAACATGCAGTAGATAAAAGCGCAGCAGACCATTTGCGCCAATATCCGCGCCGCCGCGCACCAGCAGGTTTACTTCGCGGCCCACCACCGGTGTGGCCTCGGCCATCGAGGCGCCGATAGTGACGGCCCACAGGGCAAGCTGATCCCACGGCAGCAAATAGCCGGAGAAGGAAAGAAACAGCGTAAGCAACAACAGCACGCCGCCGGTAAACCATGTGAACTGGCGCGGCTTCTTGTAACTGCCGGTTACAAATGTGCGCAGCATGTGCAGCAGCACCAGCATCACCATCAGCTCCGCCCCGAGCCGGTGCAGGTCACGCATAAACAGGCCAAACGGCACGTTGCTCAGCAGGCTGAGCATGTTGGTGTAGGCGATATCCGGTGAAGGCGTGTACCACAGCATTAGGAACAGCCCGGTGATGGTCTCAAACACCAGCATATAGGTCGTCAGCCAGCCCAGCCGGAAGGTTGGGTAAAGCGACATCACCTGCTCGTGAAAGAAGGTGGGGCGCATGTGCATCCAGAACCCGTCTGCATGCGGCTTGACGCGCGGGTTGGGGCGCTGGGGCGCATCGCCCCGCAAGATGGAACGGATCTCGCCGACGTTGATACCGGCGGTGATGCGCTCAACCGTCTGGTCTACCGTGGCTACCAGCGCACTGCGCCAGCCCTTGGTTTTGATGTCATCCAGAATGGGGACGTGAAGCTTGAACAAGGCCATGATGTTTGTTAATTCCCTTTCAGGTTACGACACTGTTTATAAACCGCCGCCCGGCAACGTGTTGCTGGCGCCTTCCACGCGAAAGGCGGTGTTGATGCGCAGCGCTACTGCCCCTTTTGGCACTTCCAGTGCGGCGTTCTCGTTCACGCCTGCGGCGCCAGTGGGCGCCGAAGACGCGAGCACTTTGCCATCCGCATCCACAAACTCAATTGGAAAGGCGTCAAGGTTGCGGCGCGCCGGGCCGTCCACGCGCGAACCACTCGCCAGATATTTGGAACCGTGGCACGGGCATTCAAAGCGGTCGTTGGCGGGCGCCCACTTGTAAAGGCAGCCCAGGTGCACACAAATTTTGTAAAGCGCCTTCACACCTGTTTGCACCGGATAATCCGCCGGCTGGCGCGGGTCACTCAAACGGCCGGCACCTAAATTCACCAGCCACACGCGGGCGTCCGGCAGGTCTTTAGGTCCGGAGTCTGCAGCCGGGATATCGGTGACGGGCACTGTGATGATGCCGCCAAACTCGCCTTCTTTGAAGCGCGGGAAGGAGAACCACAGGATTGCGCCGCCCATTTGCGCCATGAACAGCGTCATTGATGCGCCCCAAATGTAATACAGGAATTCGCGGCGTGAGAGCGGTGCGACTACCGGGGTCTGAAGTGCCTGAGCGGTCATATCTTCTGTGTTCTCCGCATTCTTACTAGTGAATTATAGCACAAATGGTGTTCCGTGTCACAGTTTTTCCATTATTCAGTACATATTTTATGGCAAATGCGGTCTTTTGGACAGCATCGATCCAGCCCGCCCATTCCTTAGGGTCACTCGCTTCATATAATGTGGTTCTGCACATGCAGTGAATCTCCCATCGCCTTCTACGCCCGCCCTGACCCCCCTGCCTTAAAAATTGGCGCTAGATCCGCCAGCGTTTGCAGAGTGCCTGGTCTCCGGGCAGGTGTCGGGGCTACCGCCCGTTCACGCTGCTCCACTGCGTGCAGCGCGATTACCACTGCTGTTTGCATATTGCACAGCCGCAGCAATGAAGGCGCGAAACAGCGGATGCGGCCGGTTGGGCCGCGACAAAAACTCCGGATGAAACTGGCTGCCCAGCATGAAGGGATGCCCGGCCAGCTCCGCAATTTCCACCAGCTGGTCGTCCGGTGAAACCCCGGAGAACACCAGCCCATGCTCGCCGAGCAGCGCCCGATAGTGATTGTTAAATTCAAAGCGATGGCGGTGGCGCTCCAGCACTTCATCGCTGTTCTCAACTTCATACGCGCGCGCAGCAACCGAACCCGGCAGCAGCCGGCACGGATACACACCCAGGCGCATCGTGCCACCCTTCTGGTGCAGCCCGCGCTGGTCCGGCATCAGGTCAATCACAGGATGGTCCGTGGCGCCATCAAACTCGGTGGAGTTGGCGTCCTCCGCCCCTAACGCAAAGCGCGCAAACTCCACGCACATCACCTGCATGCCCAGGCACAGCCCCAGGTAGGGAATGCGCTTTTCACGCGCCCAGTTGGCCGCAAGAATTTTTCCTTCAATGCCGCGCTCGCCAAAACCGCCCGGCACCACAATGCCATCACACACGTGCAGGGCATCCCAGTTGCGCCCCTTCTCAAGGTCTCCGGCCTGTACCCAGTCCAGCTCCAATTCGCGCTCATTGGCCACGCCCGCGTGGCGCAGCGCTTCGCGCACACTGATGTAGGCATCCTCCAATTCCACATACTTGCCCACCACCGCCACGCGCACGCGCACGCCCGATTTGCTGCGGCGCATATGTTGAATCATGGTTTGCCACTTGGCCCAGTCCGGTGCATGCGCACCTTCCGCTAATGCCAGCCGCTCCACCAGCAATCTGCCGAGGCCCTGCTCATCGAGCTGCAGCGGCACCTCATAAAGCGAAGTAGCGGTGGGGAGCGGAAACACCGCCGCTTTGGGCACATCGCAAAACAGCGCAATCTTGTCGCACAGCTCCTCGCTAATCGGATGATCAGCGCGCGCCACAATCACATCTGGTGTAATGCCAATGGAGCGAAGCTCGCGCGCCGAATGCTGCGTGGGCTTGGTCTTCAGCTCGCCCGTGGCGCCGATATGCGGCAGCCACGTCACATGCACATACACCGTGTTGGCACGCCCCACGTCATTGCGCATCTGGCGCAAGGCCTCCAAAAATGGCAGGCTCTCGATATCGCCGACTGTGCCGCCCACTTCCACCAGCACCACGGCAGCGCCGGTCTCCGCCGCCACCAGCCCGATGCGGCGCTTGATCTCATTTGTAATGTGCGGAATGACCTGAATGGTGCCGCCCAGATAGTCACCGCGGCGCTCTGCGCCAATCACCTCAGAGTAAATCTGGCCGGTGGTTACATTGCACACGCGCCGCAGGTTGATGTCAATGAAGCGCTCGTAGTGCCCGAGGTCGAGGTCGGTTTCCGCCCCGTCATCGGTCACAAACACTTCACCGTGCTGGTACGGGGACATGGTGCCGGGATCCACGTTGATATACGGGTCCAGCTTCTGCACCGAGACGCTGACACCGCGCTCCTTGAGCATGCGGCCCATGGCCGCCACCACAATGCCCTTGCCCACAGAGCTCACCACACCACCGGTCACCAGAATGAATTTTGTCATGCTGCGCCTGGCGTTTGCAAAGGGCTTAAAAAGCGCAGTGGGGAGAGCTGTTTGTTTTGCTCTCCCCACTGCGGTGCGGACATCGTGCTGCCCGTTATGTTTTGAAAATGCACTGTTGTGCGCCCCACGGCCGGCAGTATACCATGCGCTCTGCGCCGCCGCGTTTTAAACCGCCGTCAGTACCGCCTCTATCTTTTGCTCGTACATCTTGGCCGGACCAGCGCCCACTATCTTGTCCACCACCTGCCCACCCTTAAAGAACAGCAGCGCAGGAATGCTCTGAATGCCGTACTGCCCGGCATACTGCTGGTTCTCGTCAACATTCACCTTGGCCACAATTATCTTGCCATCGTACTTGGTGGCCAGTGCATCGAGGATCGGGGCAATCTGCCGGCAGGGCCCGCACCACGGCGCCCAAAAATCCACCATTACCGGCACTGTGGACTTCAATACCGCTTTGTCAAACGCCGCATCGGTCAAATGAACTACTTCTGAACTGGACATGTATCCTCCGTTGATCCAGAATTGTATCGCAGACGGTGCGCGTTATTGGCGTACCGCGCCGACCGCGGCAGCCAGCAACAAACCCACAGCGAGCGGCAATCCTAGTGCAACGAACGTATTGAAAGTGCGGTTGTCCCGGCGGGTAAAGAAGCGCCCCAGCACATGCAGTTCGCTGAAGGAGCCAGCCAGTGCGCCAATGGCCACGCCCCACATAATGGCGCCCGGCCAGCCACCAAGCAGCGCGCGCACAGGCGGCCAAAAATTAGCAGTCATCAGCGCCCCCACCAGCGCCACAATAATGCCGCTGGCCTGGTTCAGCCGCAGTTGGTTCCGGTCCATCAATTAGAACTTGAAAAAGTTTTGCATCTTCATCGCCAGCGACATGTCGCCTTTGACTTTGATTTTGCCTCCCATGAACAGCGCCATTGCATTCGCCTCGCCGTTCACCACTCTTAACCAGTCCGCAGCCGCCAGCTCCATGGTCATGTTGGGGCTGGGGTGGCTGCCGCTTTGCACCTGCAGCGCGCCATCCGCTATCAGCAGCTGCCATTGCCCGCCCTGCTCGCCCGCCAAATCCATCTGAATCACGGCGTTGATTGAGCCGGCTTTCTCCGCTACAAAATGCGCGGGCATCCGCTCAAAAATCTGCTGTACGTTTTCTACAAGTGGTGGCATGGCAGGGTTTCTCCGTAACTTGATTATCCGGGAGTATATGGCTGCGGCCGGCAGTGCGTCAAACTATGTGGCCGCATGCTATACTTTTTTCGGCCAATTCGCAGTGAGCGCGCGCGCCAACTCCACACTCTTCGAGTGGCTCACAATCCTGTGTATGCTGGTTGCCATCGGCGCGCTGCTGCTGGAATTGGTGGGCTTTCAGGGTGCGCGCAGCGCGCTGGCGCCGGGCACCGTCATAGCCGGCCTGCCCGTGGGCAATTTGGCGCCGGAGCAGGCAGCAGCGCTTTTGCGCACCGCCTACGGTGCGCCCGTGGAGCTGCACTACATTGACCAAACGCTGCTGTTAGACCCCGCCCAAATCAGCCTGCGCCTCGACACCGACTCGATGCTGGCTCAAGCCGAAACGTACCGCACCGGCGCCAACTTCTGGTCTGCATTTTGGGACGATCTCTGGCAGCGACCGGTGAGTGGCTTCAATGTGCCGCTGGCGCTGGATTACTCGCCGGCGCAGCTGCGCACAATGCTGCTGGACACAGCTGCGCGCTACGATCTTGCGCCCACTGCCCCCGTCGCCGATATCGGCACCTTCAACATCAGCGACGGGCGCCCCGGTTATGCGCTAGATGTTGAGTCTTCCATGACGGTGATTGACATGGCACTGCGCGTGCCGGACAACCGCCGCGCCGCCCTCACAATAGCGCCTGTATCACAGGCTGTGCCCACCATGCAAACGCTGGGGCAGCTGGCTCAGGATTACGTGCGCCAAGCCGGCTTTGACGGCCTGCTCAGCCTGGTGGTGGTGGACTTGCAGACCGGCGCAGAGTTGAGCCTGAACCCCGATATAGCCTATGCCGGCATGAGCATGATGAAAGTGCCCATCCTCATCGACACCTACCGGCGCATGGACACCGACCCGGTGCTGGACGAGATAAACGTGATTGAAGGCACAATCATCCAATCATCCAATGTGCATGCCAATATTTTGTTGATGGAGTTGGGGGAAGGCGAGATGCAGCGCGGTGCCGAAAATCTCACCAGCCACCTGCGCCAGCTGGGACTGCAAAACACCTTTATGGCCGGCTACTTTGACCAGCGGGATCCACCGCCAAAACTTATTACGCCCGCCAACCAGCGCACAGATTTCAACACCTACCCCGATCCGTACATGCAAACAACGCCAGCGGACATGGCGGTACTAATGACGGGCCTCTACCAGTGCGCCGATAAGGGCGGCGGCCTGTTGCCGTTGGTGTTTCCCGGCCAGATTATTCAGGCGGAGTGCGCAGCAATTGTGGACCTGCTGAAGCGCAATGACATTGCCACGCTGATAGAAGCCGGGGTGCCGGAGGGCAGCGTGGTGGCGCACAAACACGGCTTTAGCGAGGGCGACACCATCGGCGATGCCGGCATTGTGTTCTCGCCCGCCGGCGATTATGTGCTGGTGGTATACCTGTGGCGCGAGGGCTATCTGGAGTGGCAGCGCACCGCGCCGCTGGTGGCCAACATCTCACGCATGGTATACACGTTCTTTAATCACTAGCCTCAGGTGCGCTACTGGCGGCGTGCAGGTTGCGCGGATCCCGCACCCACCAGCGCAGCGCCAGCAGCGCCAGCAGGTTAAAGGCCGCGCCAACTGCAAACACAACGCCGTAGCCCAGCGCGGCCAGGCCCGCGCCCAGCAGCGGCGCCACGGCTGCAGCCACGCCCACGGTTGTGTTCCACAAGCCGATGTAAGTGCTGCGCTCTCCAGTATCGCCAAACTCCAGCACAACCAAAGTTCCAGAAACCACCATCGCGCCAATGCCATAACCTAGCAGCGCAAACGTAACGTAACTCCACATCAAGCCCGGCGCCCACACGGCAAGGCTGTAAGCCAGCACGCCGGCGAGTGCCGCCGTCTCCAAAGAAAATTTATGGCCGTAATGGTCTGCCAGCCAGCCGGAAGACAAGTTGGAAATGGCGGTGCCCGCCAGCATCAGTGCGGTGTAAATGCCCGCCGTGCTGTCCGACACATTCAGGCGCTGCACCATTGCCACCAGTACAAAGCCCAGGCCCAGGTCGCCAAATGCCAGCAGCATGCGCGCCAGCAGGAAACGCCGAAAGTTGTGCTCTGTGCGCAGGATGCGCGGCAGCGCTGCCCAGAACTCTGAGTGCGTACGGCGCACCGGCGCGGCTGCGGGAAGCGGTTCGCGCGTTAGCGCCAGTAGAAAAATACAAAAAGCATTGCAGCCGGCAGCGATGCAAAAAATGTAAAAGAAGTTGAGGGGAAAGGCAAAGCGCACCAAAATCCACGTGCACAGCCCGGCGCCCAGCAAGCCGGTGCCGGTGCCCGCAAAAGACGTGAACCCCAGAAAGAAGCCGCGCCGGTCCACTGGAAAGCAGCGCTCAACCAGTTCCTGCCAGGCGGGGGCAATCACGCCCGCACCCACATGATGCCAGGCCAGCGCCAACATGAAAAGAACCAGCGCCAAGCGCGGTGCGCGCAGCGCAAGCAGCGGCGCCGCTGCCATCAACACCAGCGGCAGGCGCTCGGAAAACAAGCCCAACCACACCACCAGCGGCTTCTTGTGCGGCAGGCGCTGCGTTAAGTTCGCCATGAAAAGCTGCGGCAGGAACCACGCACTCTGCGTAATGACGGCTGCGAGCCCCAAAGCCAGCGGAGCAGTAGTGAGCTTGCTGATGAAGAGCGGCACCAGCGTACCGGCGCTCATAAAGCTGCGCCCCAGGAAAAACAGCGCGCCATCGGCTGCGTTAACAGTGAAGTTCCATTTATAGTTGCGCTCAACTTCGGCATCCACTTCGTGCGCCGGGCGCACCGGCACCACCGCATCCACTTGCAGCAGGTTGCGCAGCAGCGAATTGGCGCGCACTTGGGACCAGGCGCTGCGCAGCATCTTATGCAGCCGCCACTGCGCCGCTGCGCGCGCTCAGGTGCACCAGCAGCACACCAAACACAATCAGTGCGCCGCCCGCCACCTGCCAAACAGTGAAGCGCTCATCCAGCAGCCAGGCAGCCTGTAACGCACTCAAAATGGGCTGTACCAGCAGCGTGGTGGCCACCAGCGTGGCCGGCAGGCGCCCCTGCGCAGCGTTAATCAACAAGTAGCCGCCCACTTGCACCACAACGCCCATCAACAAAAAATAATAATACGTGGCGGGCGGGTACCCCGCTAGCGACAAGCCAAAGCCTAGGTTTACAGCCAGCAAAACGATGGTGCTGGCAGAAACAGAGAGCCAGAAGAATGAGAGGGTGTCCTGTTTCTGCCGCCCCTTTTGTGTGATGAGTTGATAGCCGGCGTAGAACAAGCCGGCTCCCAGCCCCAGCACTGCGCCCCAATTCAGGCGGGCGTTAAGCAGCACGTCCGGCCCCAGAATGGAAACCGTGCCGACAAAAGCCAGCACCAGGCCCGCCCAAAACAGCGCTGGCGGCTGCTCCCGTAAAAACACCACCGCCCCCAATCCCACCCAAATGGGAGCAGTATTGGCTAGCAGCGTGGGGCTGGCCACACCAGCCAGCATCACACCGGTGGACCACAGCGCCATGTCGCCGGCAAAAAACACGCCAGCCAACGCTGCCACCGCCAGCTGGCGGCGCGTTGGCCAGCCCAGCGCTCGCACGCGCAGCGCGAACGGGCCAGCCATCAGCAGCGCGCCAATCAGCAGGCGGTAGAAGCTGCTTACCGGGCCGGGCGCCGCAGCCAAAACCATCAGCACTGCGGACCAGCTCATTAACAACAGCCCGACACCAAGCATCAGATACGCAGGTAGTTTCATGTAAACAACGGGGGGCAGCGCAATGGGCTGCCAAGTGAAGCAGCGCCAGTCATTTTTATGCGCGCCAGTGTGATTGCCGCTTGAGCTGATAGATTATAGCGGCTTGGTTCTGGCCCGCGCTTCACCTATACGCGCGGGCGCAGTTATTTGCGCTGTGTTTTGCGGCGCTGCTCACGCAGCAACAGCGCTTGCTTGCGCGCCACGCCCCAGCGGTAGCCGGCAAGTGCTCCGCCAGCGCGCACCACGCGATGGCACGGCACCAGCAGCGCAACCGGGTTTGCAGCGCACGCCTGCGCCACAGCGCGCACTGCGCGCGGCCGCCCGATGCCCACTGCCACCTGCTGGTAGGTACGCGTCTCGCCACTGGGAATGGTTTGCAGCGCACGCCACACTTGCGCCTGAAACACGGTCGCGCGCACATCCAGCGGCAGCGCAGCCACCGGGCCGCGCCCCGTCAGGTCCCGCAAGATAGCAGCCACCCAGCGCCGCAGGCGCACATCAGCAGGCAGCAAGTGCGCTTGCGGAAATTCCACCCGCAAGCGGCGCAACAATGCGTTGCGGCTGGCGCCCAGCTCCACCGCGCACACACCGCGCTCCGTGGCAGCCACGAGCACATATCCCAGAAAGCAGCGCGCCACATGCTGCCAGATGCGCTGGCCAGCCGCGCCACTGGCGTAGCTGCGCGGCGTAAGCCCGAAGTTTGCAGAGTACAACCGGCTGCTGGAGCTGAACCCCGCAGCGTGCATGGCTGTGGTGATCCGCGCGCCGCCGCGCACTGCTCCCTTGAACTGGTTGAGGCGCGCGGCCGCCTGATATTGCTGCGGTGTGAGGCCGGCTACCTGCCGGAACATTTTTGCAAGCTGGCGTGCGGGCAGATTAAACACCAATGCGAGATAACCAAGCGGCAGGCGCTCCGTGATGTGTGCGTCGATGTACTGGCACATCTCCAGCACATGCCCGGCAGCCACTGCATCCGCCCCGAAACGCTGCGGGTGGCAGCGCAGGCAGGCACGGTAGCCTGCGCGTTCGGCACTGGCTGGCAGTGCAAAAAACTGCACCTGCTTGCGCTGCGGTTTGCGCGCCGCACAAGATGGCCGGCAGTAGATGCCGGTGGAACGCACGCCATACACAAACACGCCATCGAACCAGCGGTTGCGGCGCAGCACTGCCTGCCAGCAGCGCGCTGCGCTCAGCGCCGGCGCGGAGGTTCCTTTTGCAGTCTTCATCCAGCGCGATGTTAACCGTGAACGCCGCGCGCGTCTATCCGCTTTGAGCGCGCAAACTTTTGCGGTTGCGCCGCAGCGCACGCGTATAATCATGCGTACCGGCTGCACGCGAAGCTTGCGTGCCCGCCGGTACCCGCCGCCTGCGCAGCAGCATTTTTCCCATGAATCTAAGCCTTTACGGCCCGCCCGGCTCCGGCAAAACCACCGTGGGCAAGCTGTGCGCACGGCTTATGCATTGTGATTTTGTGGACGTGGATGCGCACATCGAGTCTGCGACGGGCAGCACAGTTGCGGAATTGTTTGCCAGCGGCGGCGAGCCCGCCTTCCGCGCCCGCGAGCACGCTGCCATCTTGCAGCTGGCCCAACGCGACAATCTGGTGATTGCCACCGGCGGCGGCGCCCTGCTGGACGCCGCAAACCGCAGCGCGCTGGAGGCCAGCGGGCCGGTGGTGTGCTTGCGCGCCAGCGCTGCCACCATTCGCGCGCGCCTCTCCGGCGACCGCACACGCCCGCTGCTGCAGCCCGCAGCAGATGGCGCCATGCAGTTAGAGCAGCTGCTTGCACAGCGTCAGCAGCTCTACGATTCGTTTGCCCTGCAGCTGCCCACAGATGGGCTTGCGCAGCAAGTTGTAGCCGAGCGCATTCTGGCGGAAGCACTTGCATGGCAACCGCAGCCGGCCGGTGCCAGCAGCCCGGCGCTGCTGCTGGGCAGCGGCGCGCTGCAATATCTGCCGCGCGTGCTGCAGCAAGCGGGCCTGCCGCTGCCCGCAGTTATCGTCACCGACACAACCGTTGCGCCACTGTGGGGCACGGCGCTGGGCGCGCAGCTTGGCGTGCCCGTCTGCAGTGTGCCCGCCGGTGAAGCGCACAAAACGCTGGCTACCATGCAGCTGCTTTACGACGCATTTTTAAATCACGGTCTTGAGCGCAGCAGCGTTGTGCTGGCATTGGGCGGCGGCGTGCTGGGGGACATGGCGGGCTTTGCGGCTGCCACGTACATGCGCGGTGTGCGCTGGATCAACGCGCCCACCACACTGCTGGCAATGGTGGATGCCAGCCTCGGCGGCAAGGTGGGGGTGGATCTGCCGCAGGGAAAAAATCTGGTGGGTGCGTTTCATCCGCCCGCACTGGTGGTCAGCGACCCGCGTGTGCTGGCTACATTGCCGCCCGCCCAGCATGCGGCCGGGCTGGCAGAGGCGCTCAAGCACGGCTTAATTGCCGACGCGGCATTGTTTGCCGGGCTACCGGCAGCAGCCCCACTGCCTCGCGCACTGCTGCAGCGCGCCATTCAGGTCAAGCTTGATATTGTTGCGCGCGACCCGCTTGAGCAGGGCGAGCGCGCAAAATTAAATGTAGGCCACACAATCGGGCACGGCATTGAGGCAGCCTGCAACTACACCCTGCCGCACGGCTTTGCCATTGGAATTGGCCTGCTGGCGGAAGCGCAGCTGGCTGCGCGCCTGCAATTGGCGGATGCAGCCTTGCCCGCCACCATTCGCGCGCGCCTGCTGCAGCTTGGCCTGCCGGTGGCACAGCCCGGACTGAACGCACAGCAGGTGCGCGCCGCAATGCAGCGCGATAAGAAAAAGCAGGGCGGCCGGCTGGCCTTTGCACTGCCGCGCGCGCCGGGCTTGGTAGAATACGGCGTGCACGCGAACGATGCCGACATCATGGCGGCCATCGAAAGCGTGTGCGCCTGAAGCGCTGCACTGATGCTCAACATTCTTTTACTCCACGGCCCCAACTTGAACCTGCTTGGCACGCGCGAGCCGGCCGTGTACGGGCGCGACACCCTCGCAGACATCAACGGGCGCCTGGCCGAGCTGGCGGCAACGCTGGGCGCCAGCACCCGCGCGCTCCAATCCAACCATGAGGGCGCACTGGTAGACGCATTGCATGAAGCCCGCGCCTGGGCGCAAGGCGTAGTGTTCAACCCCGGCGCCTACAGCCACACTTCCATTGCGTTGCGCGACGCCATCAGCGCCGTGGCTCTGCCTGTGGTGGAAGTGCACCTGTCCAATATTCACGCGCGCGAGGAATTCCGGCAGCGCTCGCTGCTAGCGCCCGTGTGTGTGGGGGCAATTGCCGGCTTTGGCTGGAACTCTTACGCGCTGGGCTTGCGCGCGCTGCTGCAGCATTTAAGCAGCAGCCCTCAATAACGCGCACTAAACATGGCCGACCCCAAGCCCATTAACTTTACGCGCGGCGTGCCCGCCACCGAATCATTTCCGGCGGCGCAGCTAACCATTGCCGCCGAAAATGCGCTGCGCAATCACGGCGCCACCATCCTGCAGTACGGGCCGGCCAGCGGCTTTTTGCCAATGCGGGAATGGCTGGCGGCGCGCTACGGCGTGCCGGTGGAAAGCGTGCTGTGCAGCAATGGCTCGCTGCAAATTGTGGAGTTTCTGGGTGCGGCGCTTTTGGCGCCCGGCGATGCCGTTTTTGTGGAAGAACCGACTTACGACCGCACGCTCACCACGCTGCGCAAAGCGGGCGCGCGGGTGGTGGGAATTCCATTGGAGGCTGACGGGCCGGACATTGACGCGCTCGAGCAGGTGCTGCGCATCCATCACCCGCGCTTTTTTTATGTGATCCCGGATTTTCAAAACCCGTCCGGTGCCACCTGTTCTCGCGCAAAACGCGAGCGCCTGGTGGAACTGGCGCGCACGCACAACTTCTTTCTGCTCGAGGACTGCCCCTACCGGTCGCTGCGCTACAGCGGCCAGGTAGAGCCGGCTCTGATCGAATTGGCGCCGGATGTGGTGTTGTTGATGTCGTCTTACAGCAAACTCATCGGCCCCGGGCCGCGCTTTGGCTATGCCATCGGAGATGCCGGCCTGCTGCAACGCATTGCGAAGGTTGCGGAAGACACCTACATTTCGCCCGGTTTGCTGGCGCACGGAATTGTGTACGAGTATTGTGCGGCTGGATTTTTAGAGCCGCAAGTGGAGCGCCTGCTGGCGCTTTACGCGCCGCGCCTGGCAGCCACGTTGGCCGCGCTCGACAAGCATTTGCCTGAAACTGCGCCCACACGCCCGCAAGGCGGCTTCTTTCTCTCGCTCACTTTGCCGGAAGGCGTGAACACCGGTGATGTGCGCACGGCGGCCGCCCTAGTGGGCTTGAGTTTGGCTGATGGCCAGGGATTTTTCAGCAATGGTGGCGGGGGGAGTTTTCTGCGCCTGCCTTACTGCGCACTTTCGCCCGTAGATTTGGAGGATGGCATAAAACGCCTCGCTGGCGTTGTGCACGCTTTGCAGGCGTAATTTGGCGCAGTAATTTGCTCTGCGGTTTTGGGCGCTGGCGTTGCACGCCCTCGCTTAAGTTTTTGAAAAACTTAAGCTTCACGCCAAGTTTGCCATTGACTCGCGCTCGACCAGCTTGTTATAATTTGGGCCCACTGGCAGGGTAGCGATGGGTGCGTGCGCCAAACAGGGTGTGGCTCGCGCGGGGCAGTTCCCAACGCTGGTGTGCAGGTTCTGCGTTCTTTGAACAATTGAATAATAGTTTTCCGGCGCTAGGTTGTGCAAGCAGCCGGCGCCTTGTATGTTTATTGAGGACTTATCTTTGGCATTATTGATTTTGCGGGCCCCGGCGGCTGTGCGCTGCGCCGGGCAGTTGTAAATGAAGCCGGAACAAGTCTGGCAGGCGGCGCTGGGTGAACTGCAACTGCAGTTGACTGCAGCCACGTTTGACACGTGGCTGCGCGGCTCGCGCGTGCTGGCACACGAGGAAGGCCTGTTTGTGGTTGGTGTGGCCTCCGGCTACGCCAAAGACTGGCTGGAGCGGCGACTGCATGCCACAATCGCGCGTACCCTCTCGGGCATTGTTGGCCGCACGGTTGAGGTGCGCTTCTCCGTGTCCGGCAACGACGCACCCGCAGCCGAGCCATTAGTAGGCGCCAAAGTGCTTGTGCCCGCAGCAGATATGGAAGTGCCTGAAACTCCCAGCCTCAACCCGCGCTACATTTTTGAGAACTTTGTAGTTGGTGCGCACAACCGCATGGCGCACGCTGCGGCGCGCGCCGTCAGCGAGTCGCCAGCCGGCGCATACAACCCGCTGTTTTTGCACGGCGGTGTGGGCCTCGGAAAAACCCACCTGCTGCAGGCGATTGGCAACGCAAGCGCCCGCCAGGGTTTGCGCGTGCTTTATGTAGCGGCCGAGGAATTCACCAACGATCTGATCAACGCCATCCGCACGCACACCACGGGCGCCTTCCGCGAAAAATACCGCTCAATCGATGTGCTGCTGGTGGATGATGTGCAGTTTATTGCCGGCAAAGACGCCACCCAGGAAGAGTTGTTCCACACCTTCAACACATTGCACGGGCAGAACAAGCAGCTAGTGCTTTCGTCAGACCGCTCGCCCAAGGCCATGATGACGCTGGCTGAGCGCCTGCGCTCGCGGTTTGAGTGGGGCCTGTTGGTGGATATTCAAACACCGGACGCAGAAACGCGCAACGCCATCCTGCGCAACAAAGCTGATGCGCTGGGACACAGCGTGCCACCCGCCGTGCTGGCGCTGATTGCACAGCGCGTGCAAAACAATGTGCGCGAACTCGAGGGCGCGCTCAATCAGGTTTTGGCGCAATCTGCGCTGCTGGGCCTGCCGCTGGATGAGGCGCTTGCCAACCGTGTGCTTGCCAACTTACGGCCGCAGCAGCGCACCGTGTCCACAACCAGCGTCGTGGCAGCCGTTGCCGCCTTTTATGACCTGACCGTGGAGGACCTGTGCGGGCGTGACCGCTCACAGCAAATAGCCCTGCCGCGCCAGATGGCCATGTTTATTATGCGCGAAGAAACCGAGGCCTCTCTGCCGCAGATCGGCGATGCGCTGGGCGGCCGCGATCACACTACCATCAAGTACGGCTACGAAAAGCTACGCGGCTTGGTGGACACAGACGACAAGCTGCGGCGGGAGGCGGCGCTCATCCGCGAGGCGCTTTACAGCGCAAAATAGGCGCCTAAAGCACTCCCAAGTGCCAAAAACCTGCTTGTGCGGGTTTTTTGTTGTAAGCAGGGCGCCTGTGGATAACCGGTGCTTTTCTGTGGATAACTTGGGGCTGCGGGGGATAATCCTGAAGGACATGCCGCCAAGACACACCTCAGCCGCTTCAATCAGTCAAAGACAGCCTGTATCGCTTTGGCTGCCGGCCTCTGGCTTTCTGAAAAACAATCTAACCAAACGCGGCTGGTTTTTATCCCTCACTTATCCTTATAATGTAGCCAGTAGCTAGTTGAAGAAAGAAAATTGGTGGCGAAAACTCGGCTCTTGATTTGAATAGCGTGTGGGACGGAATTTACTAGAGTTTTCCACAACACTACGACTACTACGATTCATTAAGAAAGATAAGAAGAATACTTAATTAGGCGCCCGCCAGTGCGCGGGAACAAAAACTGTAAAAGGTGCATATGCTACAGACACTGGGCGAAGCAAGCAAACAACTACGGTTTGCGGCGCAGGTACCGGAAAAACTACTGGAGGTGCACCAAAGTTTTGTAGCCCCGTGTGTGGACGATGTTTCCCGGGCAGTTAGCGATGCGCTTGAGACGGGCGGGTTGTTGGCGCTGGTGCACCCTGGCGACACGGTAGCGGTTGGCGTTGGCTCGCGCGGCATTGCCAACATCGCTACGATTGCGCGCGCAGCCGTGGAACGACTGAAAGCCCACGGGGCGCACCCGTTTATTGTGGCTGCAATGGGAAGCCACGGCGGCGCCACAAGCGCCGGCCAAGTCGAGTTATTGGAATCTATGGGGGTGACAGAGGCAACGATGGGGTGCGCGCTGCGCGTAACAATGGACGTGCAGGCGATAGGCCGTATCCCGGCTGGCCCCGAGTTCCACCAGGACATCCATAGCGCCGCCGCAAACCACACAATTCTGCTCAGCCGAATAAAGCCGCATACAGACTTTCACGGAAAACTGGAAAGCGGGCCGGCAAAGATGGAGGTGATAGGTTTGGGAAAACAGCGCGGAGCGGAGATGATGCATGCGTACGGCACGAGTGGCTTCCAGCGCTTTTTGGCGCCGGCAGCCCGCGTGTATGCCGCCAACACAAACGTGCGCGGCGCCATTGCCATCATTGAAAACGCGCGCGAGGAAACAGCCGAGATCAGCTGGCTGGCCGCAAAAGATATTGGCACCGAAGCTGAAGAACTGCTGCTGCGCAAAGCCAAATCACTGATGCCCAGCCTGCCGTTTGCTGCCATGGATGTGCTGGTAATGCGCGAGCTGGGCAAGAATATCAGTGGCACAGGCATGGACACAAACGTGATTGGCCGCCTAATGGTGAACCGCCAACCCGAGCCGGATGACCGGCTTGATATTGGGGCTATCGTTTTCCTGGATTTGACGGATGCGACCCACGGCAACGCTTCGGGTATTGGCTTAGCCGATGTAACTACGCTGCGCGCGGTGAACAAGATCGACTTTGTTGCAACCTATACCAACGCGGTGACGGCGACTACATTCGGCCTAAAGCGCAGCACCATCCCGATCACCATGGCGGACGACCAGCGCGCGCTGGAAGTGGCGGTGCGCACCTGCGGCGCTGCGCCGGGCAGTGCCGTGTCGTTTGTCTTTGCGCGCAACACACTCACGGTGGAGAAGTTGTGGGTGAGCCCGGGGCTGCGCGCGCAGGTGGAGGCGCACCCGCGCCTTAGCATTGCGGGCGAAGTGCCGTTGAGTTTTGACAGAAACGGCAGCATGACCTCGCCCTGGCTGATGGAAGGCTAGTGCGCAACTGCAGACTAACCCTACTGCCTTTGTATAGCGGCCATTAGTTCATAAACACTAATCTCTAGGTGACACGCTCCTGGTAAGCCTCGTCCAAAATTTGCATGGTATGGCGCACAACCGGAACAGCACCGGCTGCACCCAAGCATCGCTGAATTTGCACCATGCAGCCGATGTTGCCCATTGCCACAATTTCCGCAGCGCTGGCACGCACATGGCTGGCTTTGCGCGCCCCCAACTGTTGCGCAAGGTGCGGCTGCTCAATGTTGTAGGTGCCGGCTGAGCCGCAGCACAACTCGCTTTCCGGCAAATCCACCAGCGTAAGGCCGGGAATTTGGCGCAATAAATTGCGCGGGGCAGCGCGCACGCCTTGCGCGTGCGAAAGATGGCAGGCATCGTGATAGGCCACGCGCCGCGCCTGCGCCTGTGTGGGCAGCGGCACCAACCCCAAGTGATCCAAAAACACACTCACGTCGCAGGTGCGCGTGGCAAACGCCTGAGCTTCGGCCTGCTGCGTGGTTCCCGCAAACAGCAGCGGGTAATCATGAATGCCGCTGCCGCAGCCGGCTGCGGTGGTTAGGATCGCATCCACATCCGTGGGGAACGCAGCTAGATTATTGCGCGCATACTGGCGCGCCTGCGGCGCGGCACCCGTGTGAATGGCGAGCGCACCGCAGCAGCCCTGCGCCGGTGGCACGAGCACTTCCACGCCGTTGCGGATGAGCACGCGCACTGTGGCAGCGTTTATTTCCGGCGCCAGCACTTGCTGCGCGCAGCCGGCGAGCAGCGCCACGCGTGCCCGGCGCGTGCCAAGCGCCGAGGAGACGGCCGGCAAATGGACGGCAGCTGGCAGGCGGGCGGGCAGCAGTTCCAACATGGCGCGCAGGCTGCGCGGCAGTGCCGGCGCAAACGGTTGCGCAAAGCGCCCGGCAAGCGCAGCCATCCGGAATAATTGCGCCTGGGGCAGCACTGCGTGTGAGAGGGCGCGCGCAATTGTGTCAAACAGGCTGCGCCGGGCGGCCGGCGCAGTGAGGGCGCGGTAGCCGGAAAGCAGCTCGCCGTACTTAACGCCCGAGGGGCAGGCGGTGACGCAGCCGAGGCAGCCGAGGCAGCGGTCGATGTGTGGCTGCGCGTTTGCAGCGGGCAGGCCGCCTTCCAGCACAGCTTTCATGAGCACGATGCGCCCGCGCGGCGAGTCAGCTTCGTCCCCCAGCAACTGGTAGGTGGGGCAGGCGGGCAGGCAAAAGCCGCAATGCACGCATGCGCTAACGGCTTCGGCCATGGCTGGCGCCTGTGCGCCAAGTTGTTGAACGGGGATGTTGTGCTGCATTTGCGTCTGCCTCTGGTGCGCTAATCGAAGCGCATGAACCTGGCGTCTGGATCAAGCGCGTGCTGTGCGCGCTGCAGCAGCGCCGTGCCCGGCTGCGGCCCGCGCAGCGCCGGCTGGCCAGCGGCAAACGTTCCGCCAAACAGCAGCGCAGAGAGTTGCTGCGCCCGCAGCAACTCGTCCAGCCCGGGCAGCGCCTGCGCCGGCCAGGCCAGCCAGCACACTTGCCCGCCGGCAGAGTAGCGGCTGCTGGCTGTGTCTGGCAGGGTAGCCGCAAACGCAGCAATGCGCAGTGGCGTCAACGGCACTTTGAGCAGCGCGCTGCCTGCTGGCACCCACGCAAACTCGCGCGCAGCGTTCCACACAGCTTGTTCTTCTGCACCTTCCAGCAGTGTGCCGCCCCCCAGCGCCTGCTGCAAACGCGCAGCGCGCCCGGGCAACGCTGTAGGCAACCCGGCCAAGCGCGCCCACAATGTGGCAGGCGGCTGCAGGTCCAGCGCGTCCAAATCCGTTGGCATGGTGGCTGCTTGCAGCAGCGAAGCCACAGCCGCGGCCAGGTCCGGATACGTGAAGCGCAGCGAGCAGTGGGCTGCCGGCGCCGGAAACACTTTAAAGGTGAGTTCGGTCAGCACTGCCAGCCGGCCAAGGCTGCCTACCAGCAGCTTTGGCAGATCAAAACCGGCAGCGTTCTTCACCACCCGGCCGCCGGCTCGCGCGAGTTCGCCAGCGCCACTCACAAACTGCACCCCCAAAACAAAGTCACGCAACCCGCCGAAGCGCCAGCGACCGGGCCCGCTCAAGCCGCTCGCCAGCGCGCCGCCCAGCGTTGCGCCGCGCGCGGCAAAGGGCGGATCAAACGGCAAATACTGGTTGTGCCGCGCAAGCAAAGCCTGCACTTCCGCCACGGGGGTGCCGGCCAGAGCTGTGAAAGTGTATTCGTCGGGCGTATATTCAAGCACACCTGTGAGAGCCGAGAGATCCAGTGCCGCTACCCCGGTGGGCGGTGTGCTGAGGGCAGGCTTGCTGCCACCAGCGCGCGGCAGCAGCCGGGGCAGCTGCAGCACTGCCTCTGCCACTTGTTCAGGCGTTGCCGGTCGGCTTAGCAGCGGTGGCATGGGCGTGGCATATGCAGGCAGTGGCTCAAACCGGGGGATGGGACCACCATGCTGTTTGGCAGGATAGCACATGGCGTGCGGGCCGGGAGTAAAGTGTTGGTGCCGCACTGCAGCCTTCGTTGCAAATTAAGACAACTGCCAAATCCGCTGGCATATACTCAACCAGGAGCGCACTGTAACCGATGCAGATTCCCAACAATCGCACGCGCAGTGTTCTGATTGCGCTGGCGGGCACTACTGCCTGGGCCACCACCGGAATCTTCTTCAGCGTGCTGCTCAACCGCTATCAGCTGGCGCCGCTGGCGCTGGTGTTTTGGCGCGACCTGTTTATTGCGGTGGTGGCGCTGGCGGGGCTGTGTGTGATGCGTCCGGCTGCGCTGCGCATCAGCCGCAAAGACCCCCCATTTTTTTCGGCTACGGATTTGTGGGGCTGGCAACTTTCAACGCGATGTGGATCTACAGCGTCAAATTCAACGGCGCAGCTGTGGCCACCGTGCTGGCCTACAGCTCGCCGGCGTTCACCGTATTGCTGGCGCGCCTGGTACTGGGCGAGCCGCTTACGGCCCGCAAACTTGTGGCGGCGTTCGTCTGTTTGCTGGGATGCGCATTTGTGGCGCGCGCAGAGAGCCTTGCCACCTGGGAGGTGAACCCGCGTGGCATTTTGGTTGGGCTTGGCACGGGCGTGGCCTTTGCCTGCTACAGCCTCGCTGGCCGCTGGAGCGCCGGGCGCTTCGCCAGCTCATGGACCGTGACGGCGTACGGGTTTCTGTTTGCGGCGGGCGGCCTGGCAATTGTGCAACGGCCGGCCACGCTTTTCTCTTTGGGCACGGAGTGGAGCGGCTGGGCGCTGCTGGTTTTCCTTGCGGTCGGCCCATCGCTCGCGGGCTATGCGCTGTACACGCACAGCCTGCGCGACCTGCCCGCCAGCACAGCTGGGCTGATTGCCGCGCTGGAGCCGGCCCTGGCGGCCTTGATGGCCGTGGTTTTTTTGGGCGAGCAGTTGGTGTTAACCCAGTGGCTTGGCGTCGCACTTATTTTGGGCGCGGTAGTGCTGGTGCAATTGGAGCTGGACCCGGCGGTGCCGGTGGCAGTGCAGGAACCGGCAGCGTAGCCCGCTGCTTTGGCAGCCGCTTGCAAGCGAGCGGCGCAGCACCTTGCGGCAGCTGCCGGGCAGCAAGCTGGCTGACTTATATAAAGCTAGCAGGGTAAACTTACTTGAGATGTCTGGTGGTTGATGGCCCCTTGCGCCACGCGCATTTCACCCCAAACCACTTACGCTGAAAAGCCAACATGAAAACTATGAAAGCTCTGGTTAAGAAATCCGCTGCGCCGGGTTTGTGGCTGGAGGATGTGCCGGTGCCAACTTGCGGCGACACTGAAGTGCTGATCAAGGTGTTGCGCACGGGCATCTGTGGCACAGACCTGCACATTTTCAACTGGGACGCATGGGCACAAAAGACAATACCTGTGCCGATAGTTGTTGGCCACGAATTTGTGGGGGAGATTGTTGCGGTTGGAGCGCAGGTGAAAGAATTTCGCGCGGGCGAGATCGTGAGTGGCGAGGGCCATGTGGTGTGCGGGCGCTGCCGCAACTGCCTGGCTGGGCGGCGCCACCTGTGCAAGGCCACGCAGGGCATTGGCGTGAACCGCCCAGGCGCATTTGCCGAGTTCATTGTGTTGCCGGAAACCAACGTCTGGGTGCACGATGCCAGCATTGCGCGCGACGTGCAGGCGATCTTTGATCCGTTTGGCAATGCAGTGCACACCGCGCTGCAGTTCGACATGCTGGGCGAGGATGTACTGATCACGGGCGCCGGCCCGATTGGCATCATGGCTGCTGCGGTTGCGCGCCATGCCGGCGCGCGCTATGTAGTGATCACAGATGTGAACCCGTACCGGCTGGAGCTGGCGCGGCGCATGGGCGCCACACTGGCGGTGGATGTGCGCACCACCAGTTTGGCCGCAGTGCAGCAGCAGCTGGGCATGCGCGAGGGCTTCGACGTTGGCTTGGAGATGAGCGGTAACGCGGCTGCATTCCGCGACATGCTGGCCAACATGTGCCATGGCGGAAAGATTGCAATGCTGGGCATTCCGGGTGCGGAGATGGCGATCGATTGGAACACCGTAATCTTCAACATGCTCACCATTCGCGGAATTTACGGCCGCGAGATGTACGAGACCTGGTACAAGATGACGGTGCTGCTGCAGGGCGGCCTCGACATCGATCCGGTGATCACACACCGGCTGCATTACACCGAATTTCAAAAAGGGTTTGACGCCATGGCGTCCGGCCAATCGGGAAAGGTGGTGCTCACCTGGAGCGCAGGGTGACAGCAATGATTACAGATAGTTTGCGGCAGCAGTTGGGCGGCGTGCTGGCAGAAATGCGCGCTGGCGGCTTGTTCAAAGAAGAGCGCATCATCAGTTCGCCACAGCACACACACATCAGTGTCACAGGCCGCCCGGATGTGCTCAACTTATGCGCCAACAATTATCTCGGGCTGGCGTCCCATCCGGAGGTTGTGCAGGCAGCGCATGCTGCGCTTGAGCAGTGGGGGTACGGGCTGGCCAGCGTGCGCTTTATTTGCGGCACCCAGACGCTGCACAAGGATCTGGAGCGCCAGCTCAGTGCGTTTCTGGGAACGGAAGACACAATTCTGTACTCCTCGTGCTGGGATGCAAACGGCGGATTGTTTGAGACACTGCTGGGCGCGGAGGATGCCGTTATTTCAGACGAGCTGAACCATGCATCGATTATTGACGGGGTGCGTTTATGCAAAGCGCAGCGCCTGCGCTACCGCAACAACGACATGGCGGACCTGGAGCAGCAGTTGATTGCAGCGCATGGCGCGCGCCACCGCCTGATTGCAACCGACGGCGTGTTTTCCATGGACGGGTCGGTTGCCAACCTGCCGGCAATCTGTGATCTGGCGGAGCGCTACAACGCCTTGGTGATGGTGGATGACTCGCATGCGGTGGGCGTGCTGGGCGCGCACGGTCGCGGCACGCCGGAGCAGCAGGGCGTGACGGGGCGCGTGGATGTGATCACAGGCACGCTGGGCAAGGCGCTGGGCGGTGGCAGCGGCGGGTACGCCAGTGCCAGTGCGGAAATGGTGGCCCTGCTGCGCCAGCGCTCGCGCCCATATTTGTTTTCCAATTCCGTGCTGCCGCCGGTGGTGGGCGCTGCACTCAAATCACTGGAGATTCTTGGCCGCTCCACAGAACTGCGCGACCGCCTTGAGGAAAACACAAAATTCTTTCGCGCAGCTATGACCGGCGCGGGCTTCAACATTGTGCCCGGTATTCATCCCATTACCCCCATCATGCTGGGCGATGCCAAACTTGCAACCCGGATGGCAGCTATGCTGCTGGATCACGGTGTGTATGTGATTGGCTTTGCCTATCCAGTCGTGCCCCAGGGCAAGGCGCGCATTCGCGTGCAAGTTTCTGCGGCGCACTCGCGTGCGGATTTGGAGCGGGCGGTGAGCGCCTTTAGTGCTGTAAAGCAAACACTCGGGGTATAGGAGAACCTGCATGCCGGCAACACCGCGCGCGATTCCCGTTTTCGACGGGCACAACGACACACTGCTGGAACTGGCCGGTTCCGCGCGCTCTTTTTTTGAGCGGTCAGAAACCGGGCACATTGATCTGCCGCGCGCGCGCGTTGGCAATCTAGCTGGCGGATTTTTTGCGGTGTTTGTGCCTGATCCCACGCCAGAAGCACCTGCTGGCGGGCCGGCTGTTGACAGCGGACTTGCCAGCTCGATTGCAGCGGGCGCCAGCATTTATGCCGCGACAGCCACTATGCCGGCACCGATGGCGCTCGAGTACGCGCAGCAACAATCGCTGGCAACGATTGCGAGCTTTCTGCGGCTGGAGCAAACCTCCGGCGGCCAGGTGCGGGTGTGCCGCACAGCCGCAGAAATTCAGGCGTGCATTGAGAGCGGCGTGTTTGCAATGGAGCTGCACATGGAGGGCGCTGAAGCGATCGACCCCGGCCTCGACATGCTTGATGTTTTGCATGCGGCTGGTTTGCGCTCGCTTGGCATTTGCTGGTCGCGCCCCAACCGCTTTGGCCACGGCGTTCCATTTGCATTCCCCAGCACCGGCGACACCGGACCCGGGCTCAGCGAGCTGGGCATCGTGCTGGTGCAGCGCTGCAATCAGCTGCGCATGCTGATCGATCTCTCGCACCTCAATGAGGCCGGTTTCTGGGATGTGGCCAGGCATTCCCGCGCGCCGCTGGTGGCCACGCACTCCAATGTCCACACCATCTGTGCCTCGGCACGCAACCTGAGTGAACGGCAGCTGGATGCCATCCGTGACTCTGACGGCCTGGTGGGCTTGAACTTTCATGTTGGCTTTCTGCGGCCGGATGGCGGCCGCGACCCTGACATCGCGCTCGACATCATGGTTGATCATTTGGATGCGCTGTTGCAGCGCCTTGGGCCCACCCACGTTGCGCTGGGTTCAGACTTTGACGGCGCCACGATGCCGGCTGCAATCCGCGATGCAACCGGCTTGCCGACACTGCTAGCAGCCATGCGCACCCGCGGTTATGATGAAGACATCATCGAGCAGATCGCCTGGCGAAATTGGATTCGCGTCCTGCGGCAAACCTGGGGGGAGTGAAGCTGGCGTGGGCAAGCGGCGCATTGCGCGGGAGACCACGGCTGTTCTGCTCCAATTGTTTGGTGCGTGACAGCTACTTGTCTGTGTTGTGACATAAAACTTAATCGGCGTGTGTGGTGCGGGCTAGGCGGCCAGATTGGCGTGCACCGATCGCTTTCTCTAAGTCTCCGCCTCCCCAACTAACTCCGAAAATGGCCCACTTTCAGCTCATTTGTGATTGCACCCCATTACCACAACTGTTTGTGGCTCACCGCAAATCATTCTGACACCGTAAAGGTTCGGCTTCAGACGGTCAGTTAGACACGCTCCGGAAGTTTGCGGGGCACCCGTCTGGCAATGCTGGCACCCTTGTTTTGCAGGCGATAATCCACCGCACATGAGCACATTGATTACAAAAACTCCCATTAGTAGCGAAACACAATCGCCGTTAGGTGTGCCCGTGTTGGGGGGAGCGCGCCGTGCATTTGTGAACTGCCACATCTGGATTGCTTTAGTACTGGTGCTTGCAGCGTTTCTCCGGCTGAACGATCTCGGGGCCGGTTATTTTGATGGGGACGATGCGTTCATCAGTATTCGCGCGTTGCAGGTGGCGCGCGAGCATGCGCTTGTGCTGGTCGGCCCGCCAATGGCGGTGGGGTTGTGGCATTCGCCCGTCTCAGTTTATTTGTACGCAATTCCCTACTCGCTATCTTTGGATCCGCGTGTAGCGCGCGCGTTTACTGCGCTACTGAACGTGACTGCAATCGTGGTGCTGTATCTGGTGGGCGTCAAATACTTCAACCGCGCGGGCACTCTGGCGGGTGCGCTGCTGCTGGCGGTGCATCCTTACATGGTTGCGTCCAGCCGCGATATCAACAATGCGCAGCTGGGCGCGTTGTTTGTGGCGCTGTATTTGCTGACCGGATTTATGGGCTGCGTGGATGGGACGCGCGTGGCTCGCTGGCTGCATTTGTTGATGCTCAGCCTGGCCGGCCAGTGCCATCCGCACACTTTTGCGATCGCACCGGTTTCGCTGATTCTGTTGGCTGATGCGTGGATTAGGGGCCGGCGCCGATACTTGCTGGCAGATTATCTGGGCGGGGGACTGCTGGCACTGGCCAGCCTTGCGCCATACGCAATTGGGTTGTTGCAATTGCTGCCCACCGCCAACCTGCCGGCCGCTGCAGTTACAGCATTCAGCAACAAGGGCGTGATGTTCCTGGCAGACATGCTCTCGTGGCGCTTGTCTGAGGGTGCCCCGCAGTCGCTGACGCTGGTGCTGCCGCTTCTGCTGCTGGGGGGGATTGCGATTAGCGCGTTGCGCGCGCGCGGCTTGGCGTTGCTCGTGGCAGTGGGCAGCATGCCGCTGGTGGCGACGGCTTTCAATATCCATCTTGTGATTGATTACTTCTGGAGCACGCTGCCGGTTGCGTTCTTGTTGATGGGCGTATGTTTGGGGGTGCTTTTTGAGCAGCGCTGGCTGCGGTGGGTGGGCTTCGGATTGGTTGGCGCAATCGCCATTAGTAATCTGAACTATCTGGTGCGGCTCGACCGGCGTGATGATGTGATTTCACTGGACCAGCAAATGATTGCAACCGACCAGGCACTTGCAACGAACAAGCCGGTGTTGGTGCTGAGTGACGGCAACTACGACAATCTGATGCGCTGGGAACTGCACAGTCTGCGCGCCAACCTGCTCGGGCGCGATGTGCGCGTGGTGGCGGGCAGCCGTTCCATGCCACTGCCTGCGGCGGGCGCGACTCTCTTGGGTTCGACAGATTTTGGATTGCGCCCGCTGTTTGCGGGCGGTGAAGTTGTGAAGCAATATTTTAGGTTTGCCCCGATGGCGGCGGCCGCCCAGTTTTCCCCCAATATTCCGCTGCGCGCGCCACAGCGTTTTGATGGCGGCCAAACTGTACTTGGATTTTTTGGCACTGCTCCGGCGACTGGCGGGCCTGCGAAACTTAATTTGATTTGGCGCGTCGATCAGGTTTCGCCGGTGGAGTTTGGTGTTTTTTCGCAACTGGTGGATGAGCGCGGGGCAAAGCTGTCACAAGTGGATCAGGCCGGACTGCCGGTTGCGCAACAGCGCGTTGGCGAATTGGTGCTCAATCAACTGGATTTCACGGATGTTCCCAAGGTGGGTCCGCTCTTCATCCGTTTTGGATTCATTGCGGCTGATGGGCACCGGTCAAACCGGTTGAGCGCTGGCGGCGCAATTGTGGAGGGGGATGCATTTGCGCAGGTGCGCGGGTTCGCGTTGCCGGTAATGGAATTCAACCGCGCGCTGACACTGGAGGATATCCGGCTGAATGCGCCAACACAGGGCGAGCAGCTGGTGGTGGATGCAACATGGCGCTTGAAGGAGGCACTGGATAACCAGTGCTTGCGCTTGCTCGTGATTGACAAACAGAGCGGGCAGATGGTTTATGAAACGGCGACGGTTCTCGCGGCTGGTGAGTGGGTGGTGGGTGCTTTTGTCAGCGAGCAATATGTTTTACGCGTGCCGACGGATTTGCATGCGGGAGCGTATGTTGTTGAGGCGCACCTGGCGTGTGACCCCGGGGCTGTTAAGGCTGTGAAGTGGGCTGATGGCGTGGTAATTGCGGCGCGCAACCGGAAGTTTGTGCGGCCCGGAATGGCGCATGAACTGCAGGAAGTGTTCAGCGACAAGATCGGGCTGGTGGGTTATGACTTGCAGCTGGCCGGGCGCACTTTGAGTGTTACATTGCACTGGCAGGCGCTGCGCCAATTGGAGCACAGCTACAAGTACTTTGTACATGTGCTGCGCAACGGCGAGCTGGCGGCGCAGTGGGATGCAATTCCACAGGATGCGGAATATCCCACACTGTGGTGGGCGCGGAACGAGTTTGTTTCACAAGCAGTGCAGTTGGATCTGGCAGCGCTTGCGGCGGGCGAGTACACGGTCACCACTGGCTTTTATGATGCAACAACGGAGCAACGCCTTGCTGCACCCGTAACCCTGCAGGGAATTCGGTTGCCATGACCAACACAGGCGGCGAAAAAGCCATCGACCTTGAGTGGCTGAAGTCCAGTGTTGCGGCGGGAGGCCGGCTGGCGGTATTTGATACGGAGTACACCACTTGGGAAGGCACGAATGCACGGCGTTGGAGCGGCCCGGGCGAATATTTTGAAGTGGTGCAAATTGGCGCGGTTGTTTTAGAGCTCAAATCAAACTTGCCGGAGATAGCAGCCTTCGAAGTGCTGACGCGACCGGTGTTCAATCCAATTCTGTCGCATTACTTTACGGAGCTGACCGGTATTTCCAACGCTGATCTTGCCGCTGGGGCCGTGAGCTTTGCAGATGGGTTTGCGCAGTTTGTGCAGTTTTGCGTTGGAACAAACACGATTGTTTGTAATGGCTGGGACGACCGCGTGATGCGAGACAATTGTGGCTGGCGGGGCGTTGACTGGCCCTTTGTTGCGGGCAGTTTTGGAAATCTGCGCCCGATGTTTGAGAAGCGGGTGGGCAATGCGAACAATGCGGCATGGAGCAGCAATATGCCGGCAAGTTTGGGTTTGCCACAACCAGACGGCGCACACACCGCGCTTGGTGATGCGCGCGCAATTGCTATTGCGCTCCGCGCAATACTGCGCGAGGCCGAGGTGGACTAACCGCGGGCGTTGATTCGCGCGCAGCAGTTACATACGCGAAATGACGCCGGCGCGCTCCAAAGCATGCGGGCCGGCAGCATGTGCCGGGGCCGCGTCAGAGCCCGGAAACATTTTGCCGGGGTTGGACAGCTCCTGCGGATCAATGCTGTGGCGCACGCGCTGCATGACTGCCAAATCAACGGCAGAAAAAAGCTCCGGCAGATAAGCACGCTTCTCCATGCCGACACCGTGCTCGCCGGTGATGGAGCCGCCGCGGCGAATGCACATGCGGATCACCTCGCCCGCCACCACCTCGGCGCGCTCAAGCGCACCGGGCTCGCGCCCGTCAAACATAATCAACGGATGCAGGTTGCCATCGCCGGCATGAAAGACGTTGGCGATGCGAATGTTGTGGCGCCGGCCGCTCTCTTGAATTTCAGCAAGCGCTGCACCCAGCTGGCTGCGCGGTACCACGCCGTCCTGCACAATGTAATCCGGGCTGATGCGACCGACGGCCGAGAAGGCACTCTTGCGCCCCTTCCAAATTAGCAGACGCTCTTCTTCCGTTTTGGGCACGCGCACATCGTACGGTCCACTTTCCTCAATGACCTGCATCAGCTGCGCGAATTCCGCCTCGACTTGCAGTGCCTCGCCTTCCAGTTCCACAATCAGCAGGCCTGCTGCCGCGGCGGGATAACCGGCATGCACAGCAGCTTCCGCTGCCTGAATGGCTAGGTTGTCCATGATTTCTATTGCGCCGGGCAAAATGCCGGAGGCAACCACCATGCTCACGGCGTCGCCCGCTGCTTGCAGCGAGTTGTAGGCTGCCAATACGGTGCGGTATAGCTCTGGCTTGGGCAGCAGCCGCAGCGTGATCTCCAGCGCGACGCCAAACAATCCCTCTGAGCCCACAAACAAACCCACGAGGTCCGGGCCGGCACTCTCCTGGCTTTCGCTGCCCAGCTCCACTACGGTGCCATCCGCCAGCACCGCGCGCATCGCCAGCACATGGTTGCTGGTCATGCCGTACTTGAGGCAGTGTGCACCGCCGGAATTAAATGCGATGTTGCCGCCGATGGTGCAGATGGACTGGCTGGACGGGTCTGGCGCGTAGTACAGCCCGTGCGATGCGGCTGCAAGCGACACATCCAGATTGCGCACGCCCGGCTCCACAACGGCAATGCGCTGCCGGGCATCGATGCGCAGAATGCGGTCGAGGCGGCCGAGCGCAATCACGATGCCGTCCGCCACCGGCAGGCTGCCGCCTGAAAGGCTGGTGCCGCTACCGCGCGCCACGAACGGCACAGCGTGCAGGTTGCACAGGCGCACGGTTTCCACCACCTCAGCGGTGGTGACGGGCAGCACCACCGCGGCTGCGCGCGCGCGAAACACAGTAAGCGCATCCGACTCGTAGGATTGCAGATGCGCGGCGCTGACTAGCAGGCGCTCGGGCGGATACAAGCGCTGCAGGTCGCGCAATAACTTTTGGGCGGTCATGACGGTTGCGGCCGGCGCTCTAATACTGGTAGTCCGGGCGCACCGGGCTGAAGACGTCCAGAACACGCGCAGCCGCGGCAAAACTACGCGCGGAATGCTCTACATGCGCGGGAATAATATAACTGTCACCGGGCTGCAGGTGGCGAGCCTCGCCGCCAATGGCCAATTCAATCTCGCCCTCCAGCACTGTGCCGGATTGTTCGTAAACATGGCTGTGCGCGGGCACGGTACTGTGGGCAGCGAAGCTCACAAAGGAGAGCAGTTGCTGCGCACCCCAAAATGTCTGGATGCGGATTCCGGGAAACAGCTGCTTGAAGGCGCGGGTTTCAAGGTCAATGAAAGTCATGTTGGCCAGGGGCGCTTGTGCTTTGCGAGTTTAGCTTAGATGAGGCGCGGGCGGGCGTCAATGCGGGTGGCTGTTAGCATGTGCAAACATGCGGTCATTTGCGGGCGTGGCGGGCACTTACCACCTGCGCCATGATTGACAGCGCAATTTCCTCGGGGGAGCGTCCGCCCAGATCAAGCCCGATGGGCGCATGCAGGCGATCCAAAACTGCTGGCGCCAGGCCCGCGTCCAGCAGGCGCTGCCGGCGTTTGGCGTTGGTGGCCGGGCTGCCCAGCGCGCCCACATAAAAAGCGGCGCTGGGCAGCGCCCGCAGCAGGCCGGGGTCGTCCAGCTTGGGATCGTGCGTGAGCATGGCGATGGCGGTGTTGGTATTGATGCCCAGCGTTGCCAGCGCAGCAGCAGGCCACTCTGTGAGCAGCTGGTCCACATGTGGGAAGCGTTCCGCACTGCCAAATGCACGCCGCGGATCCACCACTACAATGCGGTAGCCGAGTGTGCCGGCCAGCGCGCACAACGGCACGGCAATGTGCACACCGCCAACAATGATGAGCGTGGCCGGTGGCAGCAGCACATCCAGAAACAGCTCAATGCGGTCGCCGGCAGCCGATTCAATTGGCACGCATTTGGATTTTCCATTGTGCAGCGCGCGCTGCATTTCAATCAACGCTGCCGCATCCAGCGCCATGCCCAGCGAGCCGGCTTGGGCGCCGTCTTCGCGCAGCAGCAGCTCGCTGCCCGGCAGCGCGGCTGCTGCGCTGCGCACCACAATGGCGCGCACCGTACCTTGAAAGTTTTCGCGCGCCGCGCGCACAAACTCGAACACGGCTGGCGCTAGTGGCTGCACAAAAACCTCGATCGTTCCGCCGCAAGCCAGACCCACTTCCCACGCGGTTTCATCCGCAACGCCAAAGTGCAGCAGTTGCGGCTGGCCGTCGCGCAGCACTTGCGCGGCGCATTCGGCAACCGCGCCTTCCACGCAGCCGCCGCTCACCGAGCCGGACAGGCGGTCGCCGGCTGCAATCGCCATTTTGCCGCCCGCAGCGCGTGGCGCCGAGCCCCAGGTTTGGATTACGGTGGCCAGCACCACGGGCTCGCCCGCCTGGAGCCAACGGCTGACGTCTGCGGTTACTTCATGCATTGGGTTGCTGTGGGCGGGCGCGGCTGCTACTACGCGGGCTGCAACGCTGGCTGCCGGCGGGCAGGGCGTGCGCCGTCCAGGTGTTCCAGCTGCGCGGCCAGCTGTTCCAGGCTGACCAGATTGTGCACTGGCAAAAAGTTGTCAATGTGCGGCAGCGCAGCCTGCATGCCGCGCGTCAGTGGTTCATATTCGGGCGAGCCCAGCAGCGGGTTAAGCCAGACGAGGCGATGGCAGTTGCGCTGCAAGCGCGCCATTTCCGTTTTCAGCAGCGTCGCGTCACCGCGGTCCCAGCCATCGCTAATAAAGAGCACCACTGCGCCGCGGCGCAGCACGCGCCGGCCCCATTCGAAATTAAAAGTTTGCACGGCTTCGCCGATGCGTGTGCCGCCGGACCAGTCCGGCACACTGCGGCCCACTTCGTCCAGAGCGCGATCCACCTCGCGGCCGCGCAGCTGGCGCGTGACGTTTGTGAGCCGTGTGCTGAAGACAAACGAGTACACGGGCTGCGCGAGGCCCTCTGCCAGGCTGTAAATGAAATGCAGCAGCAGGCGCGTGTAGCGCTCCATGGAGCCGCTGATGTCCGCGATGACGACGACCGGGCGCGGCTTGTATTTAGGCTGGCGCTGCGCCCAGCGCAGCACTTCGCCGCCGTGGTGCAGGCTGGTGCGCAGTGTGCGGCGCAGGTCATAGTAGGCGCTGCCGCCGGGCTGGCGACGGCGTGTGCGGCGCTGGCCCATGCGCCACACCATTGCGCGCATCAGGTGTTTGATGGCTTCCAGCTCCGCGCCGCTCAGGTCGCCAAAGTCTTTGCGGCGCAGCAGCTCTTGCGTGCTGAAGGTTTGCGTCACCTCCACCACGGGCGGTGCCTGCGGATCGAGCGGCGCGTCGTCCGCGTTGTCTTCGGGCGGTGGCTCTGCGGCTGGCGCGGGCACAAACACAGGCTTGGTGCGGCGCGGTCGCATCAGTGCGCCCAGGTCCAGCAGCGCTCCGTCGGTAGGCTTCACCCAAAAAAGCTCAAAGGCTTGGTCGAATAGCGGCAGATCTTCGCGGCGCTGCGCCAGCAGGCTGCGCAGCGCGTAGTAAAAATCACTGCGGCGCCCCAGCTGCACATGTTCCAGCGCCTGCACTACATCCACCATGCGGCCGGGGTTTACCACCAGCCCCAGCCCGCGCAGGATGCGCCCGAATAAAAGCAGGTTGTGCAGCAGCTGGCCGGACATTGCGCGCGCTTAGCGGTGCTCGGTTCGCACGTGGACCAGAATTTGCTGCACGCGTGCGCCGCGCACTTTAGAAACGTCATCCTGATATTTGAGCACCACGCCCAAAGTCTCGTTCACCACATCCAGATCCAGCGCTTGCTGGTCCAGCGCCACAAGCGCTGCGGTCCAGTCCAGAGTTTCGGCCACGCCTGGTATCTTGTAAAGCTCTACGCGGCGCAGCTCCTGAATGAAAGCTGTGACCTGCGCTGCCAGGCGCTCTGGCGCCTGCGGCTGGCGCGCATGCACAATTTGCAGCTCTTTATTGAAGGCGGGGTAATCGATCCAGTAATACAGGCAGCGGCGCTTGAGGGCATCATGCACCTCGCGCGTGCGGTTGGAGGTGAGCACCACCACCGGAGGTTGCGCTGCGCGTATGGTGCCGATCTCCGGGATGGTGATCTGAAAGTCCGAGAGCACCTCCAACAGATAGGCCTCAAACTCGTCATCGCTGCGGTCCAGCTCGTCAATCAGCAGCACGGGCGGCTTGCCGCCATGCTCAATCGCCTGCAGCAGCGGGCGGCGCAGCAAAAACTCCGGTCCAAACAATTCGGTTTCGGTGGGCCGCTCCTGGCGTGTTTCTGCTAGGCGCAGGTGCAGCATCTGTCGGGCGTAGTTCCACTCGTAAACCGCATGATGCACATCCAGGCCTTCGTAGCACTGCAGCCGGATCAGGTCGGTTTGCAGCAGTGCAGCCAGCACTTTGGCCACTTCGGTTTTGCCAACGCCAGCCTCACCTTCCAGCAACAGAGGGCGGTTCAGGCGCAGAGCCAAAAAGACCGCGGTAGCCAGGCCACGGTCGGCAATGTACATTTGCGCACGCAGCGCACTTTGCAGCGAGTCTATTGAGCTGATTTCCACCGGGCCTCCTCAATCACACACAAACTCAGCTGATTATATGAGGGCGTGGCGCTTGGCGCCGCCGGGGCGCTGTGTCACCCGCGCCGTCAGTGTGCCGCGGGCCCCAGCTGCAGCAACAGCGGCGTATGGCCGCAGGCCTGCACAAAGCGCAAAAAATCCGCGCTGCGAATGCTGCTGGTGGCGGTATTGGTAAGCGGATGGTAGTTGAGCCACGGTTGCTGCAGCATGTGCGCATCCAGTGCCACGCGCACGCGCTGCGCGTGGTCGTTGATGAGCGCAAAGGGCGTAACGGCACCCGGGGTCACACCCAGCACGGCCTGCAGTACCTCCGGCTTGCCAAACGAGAGATGCGCTGCGCCCAGATGCTGGCGCAGCTCCTTCAAATCCAGCGCGCGTTCCTCCAGCACTACCACCAGCCACAGCTGGTCTTTTTTATCTTTGAGGAATAAGTTTTTGCAGTGCGCACCCGGAAGATTGCCGCGCAGCTGGCGGCTTTCCTCCACAGTGAACACCGGCGGATGCTCCGCGGTGGTGATGGCAATATCCAGTTCGGCCAGGCGCCGGAACAAATCCGCCGGCGTGGCGTGCGCTGCCGGTTCGGGTGTCAATTCAGGTGCAGCGCGCGCGTGCGGCGGCGCGTTACTTGCCCTGCACCATGATGCGCACTTGCTCCACCACTTCCGGGTTGGCAAGCGTGGTGATGTCGCCCACCGGGCTGCCGTTGGAAATGGCTGCCAGCACGCGGCGCATGATTTTGCCAGAGCGCGTCTTGGGCATGTCCGGCACAATCCACACATGCCGCGGCCGCGCAATCTTGCCAATCTCCACCTCAATCGCTTTCACCACTGCCTGCTCAATTGTTTTGCTGGCTGTCACGCCCGGCTTGAGTGCAATGTAGATTTCCGGCAGCTTGCCCTTGATTTCGTCGTTAACGGGCACCACGGCTGCTTCGGCTACTTCGTTCACAATCAGGCACGCCGACTCCAGTTCCTTTGTGCCCAGCCGGTGGCCGGCCACATTGATCACATCATCCACGCGCCCCAGGATGCGGTAGTAGCCATCGGCTGCGAGCACGGCTGCATCGCCGGGGAAGTACGGCCAGTCACGCCAGTCTTTGCTCTTGGGGTTTTTGTTGTACTTGGCAAAGTACGTTTTTACGTAGCGCTCGCGGTCGCCCCAGACTGTTTGGAACAAGCCGGGCCATGGGTTGCGGATGATGATGTTGCCGGCTTTGCCGCTGCCGGCCGGCATGTTCTGGCCGTCCTCATCCAGCACGGCTGCGTGGATGCCCGGCGCTGCCGGCCCGGCGCTGCCGGCCTTCATGGAGTGGATGCCGGGCATTGTGCTGCACAACACACCGCCGGTCTCAGTTTGCCACCATGTGTCCACAATTACGGCTTCACCCTTGCCCACAACCTCGTGGTACCACTTCCACACCATCGGCTCAATCGGCTCCCCCACGGTTGTCATATGCTTGAAGTGGTAGTTGTACTTGGCGGGCTCATCCGGCCCAAGCTTGCGCAGCATGCGAATGGTGGTAGGCGCGGTATGAAAGATGTTGACGCCCAGCTGCTCGGCGATGCGCCATGCGCGCCCGGCATCCGGAATGGTGGGCACGCCCTCAAACAGCACGCTGGTTGCGCCCAGCGCCAGCGGCCCGTACACAATGTACGTGTGGCCGGTGATCCAGCCGATGTCTGCCATGCACCAGTACACATCGGTGGGGTGGATGTCCTGCACAATTTTGGAGGTGCCGGCGGCGTACGCCAGATAGCCACCGGTGCCATGCTGGCAGCCTTTGGGGCGCCCGGTGGTGCCGCTGGTGTACATTAAAAACAGCGGCGCCTCGGCGGGCATGGGCACGGGTGCCACGCGCTTGCCGCGGTAGCGCGGCAGTACCTCGTTCATAAAGTGGTCGCGGTCGGCTCGCATGGGCGTGGCCGAGTGGTAGCCGCCGGTCTTGCGCTGCCAAACCAGCACGGTATCGATGTCATGTTTCTCAGCAGCAGCTGAGTGCACGGCCTCATCGGCTTTTTCTTTGTGGTCCAACAGCGCGCCGCCGCGGTAATAGCTGTCCATTGTTATCAGCACGCGGCTGCCGGAGTCGGCGGCGCGCTCGCCGCACGCCTTGCCGCTGAATCCCGCAAACACCACAGAATGAATGACACCCAGCCGCGCACATGCCAGCATGGTGACCGGCAGCTCGGGCGTCATGGGCAGATGGATGGTGACGCGATCGCCGGGTTTGAGGTGCGCAAAGTCCTGCAGCAGCGCAGCGGTCTCATTTACGCGCACCCACAACTCCTGATACGTGATGGCTTGATGCGCCTCGCCCTCCGGCTCCGGCACAAACAGCAGCGCCACTTTGTTGCGGTTGAGCGCCAGGTGCCGGTCCACGCAATTATGGCTGGCATTGATGCGCCCGCCCACAAACCACTTGAAGCACGGCGCATCGCTGCTGTCCAGCGTGGTGTGCCACTTCTGGTCCCAGTCCAGAAGGTCCGCATATTCTTTAAAGCAATCAGGAAAGTTATCCAACCCGAAGCGCTCGAAGATGGCGCGGTCGGTGAGGTTGGCCTGCGCCACAAACGCAGCGCTGGGTGGTACCAGGGTTTCCTCCTGCCAGTACACGGCAATCTCGGCTTCGCTAACGCTACTGCTATCTTTCTCGCTCATAATGTTAAACCTTTGGGGTGGTGGGTGTGTACGCGAACGGAATGCGCGCCAAAACAAACCACCCCGGAAGCCGCTGCCGGCCCCGGGGCAGAGAGTAAAGCATCAGCTTGCAGCTACTTTTTTGCGCGGGCAGCTGCGGCCATCACGGCGCGCTCCACAAACACCTGTGACATGGCGCGGCGGTATTCCACGCTGGCATGTATATCGCCCAGCAGGTCATCGGGCAGCTCCCGCACAATTCTCTTGGCTGCCTTGCTGATGGATTCTGCATCCAGGGCAGTTTCCAGCAGTGCGCTAGCCACGCGCTTGGAGCGCCACGCGTGCGTGGTCAGCCCGCCCACGGCCACGCTGGCTGCGGTGCAAACGCCATTGGCAATGGTGACACTGGCCGCTGCGCCCACCATCGCGTAACGCGAAGCCGGGTTCTCCAGCTTGGCATAGGCGGAGCCGGTGCCGCGCGCTTCCGCATCTACCTCAATGCCCACCAGCAATTCGCCTTCTTTCAAAGCCGTTTCGTACAGCCCGGTAAAGAACTTGATTGCCGGCACCACCCGCGCCGCGCGCCCTTTGGAGATGTGAAATTTTGCGTTGAGTGCTAGCAGCACAGTGGGCAGATCCGAGGCGGGATCGGCGTGCGCCACACCCCCGCCGATGGTGCCGCGCGCGCGCACAGCCGGGTCGCCCACGTGGCTGGCAGCCTCGGTGAGGGCAGCTGGCAGCCCGCCGGCTGCGGCCACCTGCGCATATGTGCAGCACGCGCCAATCATGCCGCCGTTGATGGCGCGCAGGTCGGCAATGCGCCCGATGTCGATCAGCGCCGACACTTCTGTCTGGCGCAGCTTTAGCAGCGGGATGATGCTGTGGCCGCCGGCTAGCAGTTTGGCACCCGGATGCTGCTTGAGCAGCTTGGCTGCTTCACGCACAGACTCCGCCCGGTAGTATTCAAAGCTTGATGGGTACATGCGGTTCTCCTTTTGGCTGCTACTGCATGGCTTGCCAGATGCGCTCGGCTGTGAGCGGCATGTCCAGATGATCGATTTGAAGCGCATCCATGACGGCGTTGCAAATGGCCGGGGTCGATGCAATGGTGCCCATCTCGCCGGCACCCTTCACGCCCAGCGGGTTAGACGGCGCCGGCGTGACGGTGCGCCCCGTTTGAACCATTGGCATCAGGTTACTGCGCGGCATGGCGTAATCCATCATTGTGCCGCTTAGCAGCTGGCCGTTGCCGTCATAGTGAGCGCATTCCAGCAGCGCCTGGCCCACGCCATGCACAATGCCGCCCAGCAACTGCCCCTCCACAATCATGGGGTTGATAACATTGCCCACATCGTCCACTGCAATGTAGCGCTGGATTTCCACCTCCCCGGTGGCCGGGTCAACTTCCACCTGCGCAATGTGCGCCGAGTTCGGGGCAGTCAGGCCGGTTGGGTCAAAGAAGGCTTGCTCTTCCAGGCCGGGTTCCATGCCGGCTGGCAGCTGGTTGGCGGTGAATGTGCTGAACGCCATATCAAAGAAGGTTTTGGCTTTGTCCGGCGAACCCTTTACATAGGCAGTGCCGTTGCTTTGGTCAAACACCACATCCTCCTCGGCTGCCTCCAGCTGGTGCGCTGCAATGCGGCGCATCTTCTCTCGCACTTTGGCTGCGGCCTTCACCACGGCAGTGCCGCCCACCGTGCCGCTGCGGCTGCCAAATGTGCCCACGCCCTGCTGCACGCGCCCGGTATCGCCGTGTACCACTTCGATATCGGACACGGCTATGCCCAGCTCATCCGCGGCAATTTGCGCAAAGGTTGTTTCATGTCCCTGCCCGTGCGAATGCGAGCCAGTGAAGAGCGTCACTTTGCCGGTGGGGTAGACGCGCAAGGCAGCGCTTTCCCACATGCCCAGCGCCGACCCGATAGACGTAACCACTTTAGAGGGACCGTAACCGCTGATCTCAATGGCGGTGGAGAAGCCAATGCCCACCAGGCGGCCGGCTTTGCGGGCCTCAGCCTGGCGTTCGCGCATGCTTTTCAGGTCTGCCAGCGTCGCTACCTTGTCGCAGATCGCGTGGTAATCGCCACTGTCATAATTGAATGCCACCGGCGTCTGGTACGGGAACTCGCTGGCGGGGATGAAGTTCTTGTGGCGCACTTCCCACGGATCTTTCTTCAGGCGGCGCGCGCCAATATCGATCATGCGCTCAACCAGATATGCAGCTTCCGGCCGGCCGGCGCCGCGTAAAGCATCCACCGGCACGGTATTGGTGAAGGTCGCAAACACATGCCCAAAAACCCCCTTCACTTTATACATTCCGGAGATGCATCCAAGATACAAAATCGTGGGAATGAGCGACGCAAAAGTGGAAAGGTACGCGCCCTGATTGGCCCAGGTGGTTACGTGCAGGGCAGTGATGGTGCCGTCGCGCTTGAACCCCATCTTGGCCACGGTCACGTGGTCGCGGCCATGCGAATCGGTTATGAAGGCCTCGCTGCGCGTGCCTACCCATTTTACCGGCCGGTTAATCTTGCGTGCCACCCACGGAACAATCACCTCTTCCGGGTAGTGGAAGATCTTGCTGCCAAAACCACCGCCCACATCCGGCGCAATAACGCGCAGCTTGTGTTCCGGAATTTTTAGCGTGAAGGCGCTTAGCAGCACGCGGATAGGATGCGGGTTCTGGCTGGTGGTCCAGATTGTCATGAGATCATCCGGCGCATTCCACTGGGCTACGCAGGCGCGCGGCTCAATGGCGTTGGGGACGAGGCGCGAGTTGATCAGCTCTTGCTCCACCACAATGTGGGCTTCGGCCAACCCGTCCGCGCAGGCCTGCTGGTCGCCAAGCTCCCACTCGTAGCTGATGTTGTTGGCAATGGCCTGATGCACCAGTGGCGCGCCGGGGGCGGCTGCCTTGCGGGCATCGGTCACCACCGGCAGCGTCTCATACTCCACCGCTATCAGATCCAGCGCGTCGCGCGCAATGTAGCTTGTTTCTGCAACCACCGCTGCCACGCTGTCGCCCACATGCCGCACGCGGTCCGGCATGAGCGCATGGCGGTCCGGCGTCTTCTGGTTGGGCACGGTCCAGCCCACGGGCAAGGGCCCGCAGCCGCCTTCAATCAAGTCTTTGCCGGTGAATACCCCCAGCACACCGGGCAGCGCCAGCGCGCGCGTGGCGTCGATGCGTTTGATAATGGCGTGCGCATGCGGGCTGCGCTTCACAGCCAAATGCGTCATGCCCGGCAGCTGCAGGTTGCCGGTATAGGTTCCCTGTCCGCGCAGGAAGCGCGGGTCTTCAACACGTTTGACGGATGTGCCGATAGTTTTTGCCATTTTGAACTCCTTACGCCATCTTCAAAGCGGCGTTTTGCACCGCCTTCACAATGTTCTGGTAACCGGTGCAGCGGCACATGTTGCCCTCAAGGCCCTGCCGAATTTGCGCTTCGCTGGGCTTGTGATTGTGGTGCAGTAGAGCATCTGCCGCCATGATCATGCCCGGCGTGCAGAAGCCGCACTGCAGGCCATGCTCCTCGCGGAAGGATTCCTGCAGCGGGTGCAGGCTGGTATGGGAGGCCATGCCCTCAATCGTTTTGATGCTGGTGCCGTCGGCTTGCACGGCCAGCACGGTGCAGGCTTTGACGGCCGCGCCATCCAAATGTATCGTGCAGCTGCCGCACTGGCTGGTATCGCAGCCAATGTTGGTGCCCGTCAGGCCGAGCACGTCGCGCAAGTAGTGCACCAGCAGCAGGCGCGGTTCCACCTCGCTGCAGTGCGCTTTGCCGTTTACTGTGAGGCTAATGGTGTGGGTCATAAAATGCTCCTTGTGTTTGCGGCGGCGGTTGGTGTGGTTAAGCAGACAATCTGGCAATAAATAAACAAGCCCCGCTGCGCAAAGTTGCGCAAACGGGGCGATTGGAAGGGCGCATGGCAGCGCACTTGGATTCTGCCCGGTGGTGCGGGCAAAACGAAGTGGACGCAGGAGCGGCAAGCGAATGGTTCAAATGCGGAAAGCTGCCAATAGTATGTTTCGCAGGCTAATCGTGGTTAGCGGTTGGTTTTGAGAGCCAAATAATACAGTCTGTCACAGAAGCTGTCAAGAACGGCCATTCGCACAACGAATTTCGGACGCCAACTCCTGCCAAGCCAGCAGATTTGCACTGGCGCGCCGACCAAATGCATCCGCAACCCCGCCACTGCCCACTCTGATAAACTTCCCAGAGCAATGCGTGAATTCTTCCGCCCCCGCGTCCTGAATGGCTTACAGCAACAGCTGCAAGCCGGCGTTACACCGCAGAAGCTTGCCACCAGCGTGGCCGTCGGCGCGCTGGTTGGCACCTTTCCCGTGCTTGGCTCCACTACACTGCTCAGCCTGGCGTGCGGTTTTGCGTTCCGCCTCAATCATCTGGCAGTGCAGGTTGCCAAGGAACTTACTTACCCGCTGCAGCTGCTGTTGCTCATTCCGCTGCTGAACGCAGGCGGCATAATGCTGGGGGCACCGGTGCCGGCGTCATTGGCTGCACTGCAGGCGCAGTTCCGGGCTGGGGCATGGGCCACACTGCAGGTTTTTGCGCTGGCAACCGGCGGCGCAATTTTTCTTTGGATGCTGGCGGGCGTTCCGCTAATGCTGTTGCTTCGCGTCGCAATGCGGCGGATGCTGGCGCCCCTGAGCGCACAGCCGCCCAATGAAGTGCCGGCGGCGCAATAAAGTTTTGGCTCGTCCCCTTGCAGCAGCCCGCTAGCACGGAGCCAAATGGCTGTGTGCTGGCTGCAGCTGGCAGCCACTGCTAACCGCCGGCGAGCCACGGTTTGCGAGGCATCGCACAAATCGCTTCATTTACTTCTACACTCTTATAAGATATCCCGGATCAATAAACGATGATTCACCATCATATTTTGGATTGGGATGACGCCTACGCCAACACGCCCAACATTCCCGGCGGCGAGCGCTATCCGGATCTGTGGGTGGAGGCCGCGCAAAGTTTTCGCACAGGCATGCTGGCCGAGGGCCGCGCCCGCATTGATGTGGCGTACGGTCCGCATGCGCGCCACAAGCTGGACCTGTTTCAACCATACAGCCCGGCCATTGGGCTGGTGGTGTTTGTGCACGGCGGCTATTGGATGAAGATGGACAAGTCTTATTTTTCGATGCTGGCGGCGGGGCCACTGGCGTGTGGCTGGGCGGTGGCTGTCCCGTCCTATAACCTTTGCCCGGATGTGAGCATTACGGAGATCACTCGCGAAGTGGGCGCGGCAATTACCGGCGCTGCGGAAATGGTGACGGGGCCGCTGTGCCTCACCGGCCACTCTGCGGGCGGCCACTTGGTGACGCGCATGGTCACCAGCACCTCGCCGCTGACGGCAGCAGTGCGCGCGCGCATCCGGCACACGCTGTCCATCTCCGGCGTGCACGATCTGCGCCCGCTGCTGCACACAGCCATGAACACAACCCTCAAGCTGGATGAGGCAGAGGCGCAGCGCGAGAGCCCGGCGCTGCTGGTGCCGCTGCCCGGGACGCGCCTCACGTGCTGGGTGGGTGCTGCTGAGCGCTCAGAGTTCATCCGCCAGAGTGCGCTGCTGGCCAACGCATGGACCGGCCTTGGCGCGCACACGGCTTGTGTGCTGGAGCCGGACCGCCACCACTTTAATGTAATTGACGGGTTGCGCGAAGCCCGGAGCACACTGACCACTGCGCTGGTGGGTGAAGCATGAAATTTGCCGGCGTATTTACCGTGCTGCAAACGCCGCTGACGGAAAAAGATCAGATAGATGAACAAGTGTTTGAGCGGGAAGTAGAGTGGCTGATTGAATGCGGGGTGGACGGAGTGGTGCTGGCGATGGTCTCAGAGGTGTTGCGATTTAGCGCCGAAGAGCGCCGTGACCAGTGGCAGACCGTGCTCAAGCTGCTGCGCGGCCGCATTCCGCTGGTAGCAAGCGTTGGGGCGGAGAGCACTGCGATTGCAACCATGCTTGCGCGCTGGGCTTCGAACGACGGCGTTGCCGCTTTGATGGCCACTCCACCGGCTGCTTTTGCGTATCTCCCCGGTGAGATTTCCAAATATTACGTGGCGCTTATCGAGAGTGTTTCGTGCCCGGTTATTGTGCAGGACGCCAGCAATTATCTGGGTCAACCGCTTGATGTTTCCCTCTACGTTGATCTAATTGACGCTTACGGCGTGGAGCGCGTCCAGTTCAAGCCGGAAGCCAAACCGGTGAAAGAGCGCCTTGAAGCCCTCAAGGCTAAAAGCGGTGGCCGGGCCCGCGTCTTTGAAGGCCAGGGCGGTGCGGATCTACTGGATACTTTTCCAATTGGCATTGTAGGCACCATGCCGGGCGCGGAAATTCCGTGGGCGTTAGTGGCGCTTTGGAAAGCGTTGAATGCGGATAACTGGAACCGCGCCCGCGCCATTCACGCGCCACTACTCAGGTTGGTATCACTGCAAACCACACTTGGACGCCTACATTGCGGTGGAGAAATATAGACTGGTGAAACAGGGAATATTCACCTCCACCCGCCAGCGTGGCCCAGTCGGGTTTGTTTTGAGCGCGGCTGTGCAGACCGGGATTGATCGCGAATTTGACGAGCTTCGAGCTGTGGTAGATCGGGTTTAGGCCGAGATTGATTTGCGGATGCGGTTGGCAGGGTATAAACGCTGAGAGAGGTAGTCACCCCCGATTTTATGTGGCTATGAGCCGAGATGTGGCTAATCCAGCCCATGAACCCCTATTTGACAGACCCCGACTCAAATGCTAGACTCTCTGTGTCGCACCACGGAAAGTTCTTGCCCGCGACCATGAGCGCCTACGGAACTGGCGCTGAGCCCACAGTTTCACAATAATTTAATCTGGCCTGCTTTACCACAAGCCGCATTGGGGCTTGATATCACAAACCTGAATCTTATCCACCCTGACTGGCGAGCCATTCCGGCGGCCGCACCAGCTGCGCATTTACCCGTCTGCAAACCCGTACACATAGGAAACGAGAGACCATGAACTTCATCGAACTTGACAGCAAAACTTTGGACGAGCTGCGCGGCATCGCCAAGGACTCTGACGTAGTTGGCTACAACCACATGAAGAAACAGGATCTGGTGCTGCGCCTGATGCGTGCCCATGCTGAAAAGCGCGGCCTGAGCGTGCGCGGCGGAGTATTGGAGATTATCGATGACTCGATGGGCTTCCTGCGTGGCGGCAACCTCATGCCCAGCCACGATGACATTTATGTCAGCCAGTCGCAGCTGCGGCGCTTTAGTTTGCGCACCGGGGACATGGTCATTGGCCAGGTACGCGCCCCCAAAGACTCGGAAAAATACCATGGCTTGATCCGCGTTGAAAGCGTCAACGGCTTGGACCCTGAGGAAGCCAAGCGCCGTCCGTACTTTGAGGCGCTTACTCCCATCTTCCCGGAAGAGCGCTTTGATTTGGAGACCAATCGCTACACAATTTCCACGCGCATGATCAATCTGGTGGCGCCCATCGGCAAGGGCCAGCGCGGCCTGATTGTGTCGCCACCCAAAGCCGGCAAGACTACGGTGCTGAAGGAGATCGCAAACGCCATTTCCAAAAAGTACGAACAGGTGCACTTGATGGTGGCGCTGATTGGCGAGCGCCCGGAAGAAGTTACCGACATGGACCGCTCAGTGGATGCCGAAGTGGTGGCCAGCACATTTGATGAACCGGTTACCTCGCATGTGCGCACAGCGGAGATGGCGCTGCAGCGCGCCAAGCGCCTGGTGGAAACGGGGCGCGATGTTGTCATCCTGCTGGACTCGATTACGCGCCTTGCGCGCGCCTACAACCTCGTTGTAACGCCGTCTGGGCGCACGCTGTCCGGCGGCCTGGATCCCGCAGCGCTTTACCCGCCTAAGCATTTCTTCGGCGCAGCGCGCAATATTGAAAACGGCGGATCGCTCACGATTGTGGCCACCTGCCTGGTGGACACCGGCTCGCGCATGGACGACATGGTGTACGAGGAATTCAAAGGCACCGGCAACATGGAACTGCACCTCTCGCGCAAAATGCAGGAACGGCGTATCTTTCCCGCGTTTGACATTGAGCGCAGCTCTACGCGCCGCGAGGAATTGCTGCTGGGGCCGGACATCACACCGCGCGTTTGGCTGATGCGGCGCATGTTCAGCCAGATGACCAGCCCGCCACCGGCAGGCGCTAGCATGGATCCGGCCAACGCCACTGATGCAGTGTTGCAGCAAATGCGCGGCACAGAGAACAACATCGAGTTTCTCGAACAGCTCGGCAAAAATCACGACTGACGCTGTGGAAGAGCTGTCCCCGGCCGGGCTCCTGCGCTGGCTGCGCGCCCGCGCGCCCGGGCTCGTCTATCACGCCGGGCTCGTGGGGATTGTGGGCGCGGCTTTGTGGCTGGTGCGCACCAACCCGCTCAGCTGGCTGCCGGCGCGGTTGGATGCAGCCCTGCAAGCCGGTGCCCAGCCGGCAAAAGCGGAAGCAGCCACCGGGTTGTGGCCGGCGGGCCTGCTGCCCGTCCCACTGTCGCCGCCGCCCGCAGTGCGGCGCATCGCCTCGCTTCACACTAATATTCCCGCGCGCCTGCGGCAGGACATTGTCACCTATACAGTGCAGACTGGCGACACGCTCTTTGGCATTGCTGAAAAATATGGCATCACGCCGGAGACTATATTGTGGGGCAACTATTATTTTCTAAAGGACGACCCGCATTTGCTGCGCCCGGACCAGCAGCTGTTTATTGCGCCTGCCAACGGCGTGCTGCGCGTGGTGCAGGCTGGCGACACTATTGAGGGCCTTGCAAAAGCTTATCTCGCGCTGCCGGAAGACATCATCAACTGGCTTGGCAACGGCCTTGACCCTGATGCGCCCCAGTTGACCGAAGGGCAGATGCTGCTTGTGCCGGGCGGGCAGCGTGAGTTTGTGCGCTGGGTTATTCCGCAAATCACGCGCACGCAGCGCAATCCGCTGCCGGTTGGCGCCGGGCCGGGCGCCTGCCCCGGCGGCTACTCGGGTGGTGCAGTGGGCGGCGGTTTTTTTGCTTGGCCGTCCAACAACCGTTTTCTCTCCGGCACCAACTTCACCAGCTATCACCCCGCCATCGACATTGCTGTGGCCTACGGCGATCCTGTTTACGCTGCGGACAGTGGGGTGGTGGTGTTTGCCGGCTGGAGTAATTATGGCTACGGCAACATGGTCGTCATCGACCACGGCAACGGCTGGCAAACTTTGTACGCGCATCTCTCGCAGTGGAATGTTTCTTGCGGCCAGTCTTCAGCCCAGAAAACTTTGGTTGGCCTGGCCGGCAGCACCGGCAATTCCTCCGGGCCGCACCTGCACTTTGAAATGCAATACGGCGGCGGCCGGGTAAACCCCTGGAACTATCTGCAATGATCCGCGGCGTGATTTTTGATTTGGGGGACACGCTGATCCTTGGGCGCAGCGAGGCAGACTCGGGCGCCATTTGGGAAAGCATGGCTGCCGGCTTGACGGCTTGGCTGCAACAAAACACCAACACGCTGCCGGACCCCGCAGTCTTCCGGCAGCGCTTCTTGCATCACAGCGCCCAGGACAAACTGCGCCGCGACGTAACCCATGTGGAATACAGCACGGCGGCAATTCTGGCGCAGGTATTCACCGAACTGGGCTGGCAGCTGCCCGCCCCCGCGCAGGCTGCTGCTGCGCTGCATGCCTGCTACGCGCCAACCGAGGAGCACTGGGAACCAGCGCCCGGGTTGCATCAAATGCTGCAAGCGCTGCAGCAATCGGGCTGCCGGCTGGCAATTGTTTCCAATGCGGGAGACAGCGCCAATGTGCAGCGCCTCGTTGATCGCCACAACCTGCGCGCATACTTTGACCCGCTTGTGATCTCCGCAGACTTGGGAATCCGCAAGCCGGATGCGCGCATATTTGATGCGCTGCTAAAGCGGTGGCAGTTGCCACCGGCGCAGGTGGCAATGGTGGGCGACACGCTGGCCGCGGATGTGCTGGGCGCGCACAACGCCGGACTGCGCTCGGTTTGGCTGCGCACGCGCGCAGCCCGCGCGGATAACGTGGCGCACACAGCCGGCATAATTCCGGACGCAGCCATCGACAGCCTGGCCGAGCTGCCGGCCGTGCTGCGCAACCTTCCGGAACACGCGCAGCGCGAGCCAAAGTTGTCCATCATCATTCCGGTATTCAATGAAGCCGCCACAATTGTGCAGCTGGTGGAACGCGTGCGGCGGGTGCCCCTGCGGCTTGAGCTGGTGCTGGTAAACGACGCTTCCACAGACGGGTCGCGGGCATTGCTGGACCAGCTGGCTAAGGCGCCTGATACAGTCATCATTCACCATGCTTTGAATCGCGGCAAGGGCACGGCAATTGCCAGCGGGCTGGCTGCTGCCAGCGGTGCGGTGGCCGTCATTCAAGATGCTGACCTTGAGTATGACCCGCAGGATTTTGTGCGAATGCTGGCACCCATTCGTGAAGGCCGCGCCCAGGTGGTGTACGGCGCGCGCAACCTTGAAAGCCAGCGCCCGCTGATGCGCTTTGGCAACCACCTGTTGAGCGCGCTGACGCGCATGCTATACGGCTCGCAATTGTCTGACATGGAAACCTGCTACAAGATGATGACGCGCGCGGTGTACCTGACGCTGGCGCTGGAATGCCGGCGCTTTGATGTGGAGGCAGAAATTACGGCGAAGGTGCTGCGCGCGGGACATCACATTCTCGAGGTGCCCATTAGCTACACCGCCCGCTACGAAAACAAGAAACTGTCGCCAATGGATGGCTTGCCGGCCCTGCGGGCGCTTCTTAAGTACCGCTTCTTCAGCCCTTAAAGTGCACGTGCCATGGTGATTCGCAATGGATTTGTTTGAGCATGGGCTGCAGCAGCGCTTGCGCAGCGAGGCACCGCTGGCTGCGCGCATGCGCCCGCGCACGGTGGCGGAGTTCGTTGGCCACGCAGAAATAATCGGCGAAGGCCGCCTGCTGCGGCGCGCTATTGAAGCCGACCGCCTCTTCTCTTCCATTTTGCTGTGGGGCCCGCCCGGCAGTGGAAAAACCACGCTTGCCAATGTAATTGCCAACAGCACACGCGCGCACTTTGCCACGCTGAGCGCTGTGTTGAGCGGTCTGCCCGCACTGCGGGAAGAGATTGCGGCCGCCCAGGAGCGCCGCGCGCTGCATGGCACGCGCACGCTGCTGTTTGTGGACGAGGTGCACCGCTGGAACAAAGCGCAGCAAGATGCATTGCTGCCGCACGTGGAGAACGGCACCTTCGTGCTGATTGGAGCCACGACTGAAAACCCATATTTCGAGGTGATTGGCGCGCTGCTCTCGCGCTCGCGTATTTTTCAACTGCATGCGCTGCAGGACGCGGACATTGCGCTCCTGCTCGAGCGGGCTCTGCAGGATGCGTTGCGCGGCTACGGCAGCCGCCAGGTGTCTGTGGATGCGCAGGCCCTGGCGCACCTGGTCAAGGTGGCCGGCGGCGACGCGCGCAACGCATTAAATGCGCTTGAGCTGGCAGTGGAATCGACGCCGCCTGACGCTGATGGTGTTGTGCACATCTCGCTCGCCGTGGCGCAGGAGTCAATCCAGCAGCGCGCGGTCTTGTACGACAAAGACGGTGACGCTCACTACGATACGGTCAGTGCGCTCATCAAATCCGTGCGCGGATCGGATCCGGATGCGGCGCTGTTCTGGCTGGCCAAGATGCTCTACGCCGGCGAATCGCCGCGCTTCATCATGCGCCGGCTGCTGATTCTGGCGGGCGAAGACATCGGGCTGGCCGACCCGATGGCATTAGTCGTTGCCAGTGCAGCTGCACAGGCGTTTGAATTTGTGGGCATGCCAGAGGGTGTGTACCCGCTGGTGGAAGCCACTTTGTACCTGGCCACCGCTCCAAAATCCAACAGCGCCACCCACTACTTTAAAGCGCAGCAAACCGTGATGACCCAAGGCGCGCAGGAAGTGCCGCTGCATTTGCAAGACACCAACCGGGATGGCGCCAAACTTGGGCACGGTGCCGGCTACATTTATCCGCATGAGCTCGCCGGGCATCACGCTGGCCAGCAGTATCTGCCGGCCGCACTGCTGGGCACGTACTTCTACCGGCCTTCAGCGGAGGGCTATGAGGTGGCTGTGGCCGAGCGCCTTGCGCGCTGGCGCAGTGCGCAGCGCACTGCACTGGGAATCACCGCCACCAACGAGCCAGCCGATCTGGACGAGCAGCAAATCCTTGCGCTCAAACGCCAGCTCGGCGCCGGCTAGCCAGACGAAAGCTGCCCGTGTGCTTGCACCGGAAGTTTATTGGCGGCGGCAGCATCCCCGGCTAAACTCCGCTCATGGAAAAATTACAGGCCAGAGCAGACGCAATTGATGCGTCCATAACGCGCTGGATGGCAGCGCAGGGCATCCGTCTGTTGCGCATCAGCCTCGGTATTGTGTTCTTGTGGTTTGGCGCGCTCAAATTTTTTGCCGGCCTCAGCCCCGCGCAGGACCTTGCCACTCGCACCATCAGCATGCTCACCTTTGGCCGCATTGCGCCGGACACCGCACTATTGCTTCTTGCAACCGGGGAATGCCTGATCGGTCTCGGTCTCATTCTGGGCATCTTCATGCGCGCCACATTGCTGCTATTGTGGGTGCAGATGCTTGGTACCGTCACGCCACTGATCTTCTTCCCCAACGAAACCTTTGCGCAAATCCCCTACGCCCCCACGCTGGAAGGGCAATACATAATAAAGAACATTGTTTTGGTGAGCGCGGGAATTGTGATTGGCGCGACTGTGCGTGGCGGCCGCCTCACACCGGGAGCTGGCGGCCAACCCCGCTAGCTGCCGGTTTGCCGGCGGCAGCGGCTGGACCGCCTGACGCTGCGCGTTAACTGCTTGCGTTCACGCCATTAATTCTGCGAGGGGTGGACCCGCAAGACTAACAACTTCGACCACGCAGACCGTTAATTATTGGGCGAAGTGTTCCGAGAGAATCTATTCATTTGTTGAGTAGCGAGGCGTGTTGCTGAGGTATGGTGAACCTGGAAGCTCTCATTACAATTGGTTTGCAATCGGTCAGGGTGGGCAGCGGGCTGCACACGGGCAGCTCTAAAAGCGTGAGTTGTGCCCTGCCCGGCGCAAATCAGCATTGCTGGCCACAAAAATTTGCGGCTTTTGCCTTCTTACTTCTTGAAATTCGACAAGTGAAATTATGCTTACTTCCGCTTGCTGACCATCTACACAGCAAATTCGGGTGCTGTGCGTTTGCGCGGTTCCTCAACCAATCAAGAGCTGCGCTGGTTTTGGCGGCGCGGGAACAGGGATTGTGCCGGGCTCCAAGGTGGGCGTCACTACCGCTGGTGCTGCGGGTGGAGCAACAGGCGTGGCAATAGCCGGTGCGATTGTGTGCGGCTCGCGTGCAGGCACCGGGGGGCCGGCCGCAAGGCTCACGACAGCAACCAGCATCAGCCACATGCTTGCTGATGCACTCACCGCCAGGATATACAAAGCCCACGGGCGCGCGCGGCGCGCGGTCCGTCGCTTGGTAGATTGCATCTCTGGCTGTTCAACAAGCCCCGGCTGCAAACTGCTATCAATCGCGGCGGGCTGCTGATCGGCTTCCGGTACCATTTGGCGCAAAGCCAGTTCACCCAACCGCGCCAGCAGCATCCAGCCCTGCACGTTCTGCGGATCGCCCTCCACCAGTTGGGCAAGCATCTGGCGCGCGCGGGTAAACTGGCGGCGCTGCACACACTCGCGGGCGGTTTCTAGCAGCTCCGCCGGAGATTGCGCTTGCGCTATCATGGGCGGACGCTTTTCGGTTTGCACGGGCGGCAGCGCTTTATAGCCTTGCAGCATGCTGGCCGTTTGACCACCTGCATTAAGTTTTGTTTGAATTGTCGCTTTTCTCCCCCGTAGTTTTCGTCACATGCGCGTGAATGTGCACTGCCAAACGGATGCTTTATGCGAACTTTAGCGTTAAGCAAGCGCCAGCGCCGGTTTGCCGTGATCAGCGTGTGCCTCGTACTGCTGATTTCAGGCGGATATGCGGCGCGGCGGCCACTGCTCGCCAGCCCGGCGGTTTATCTGCGCATCGAGGATCCGCTGCGCCCCGCTGACCTGATTGCCGTGATGCCCAGCGAGTGGCAGGGAGTGGAATATGGTATCGAGCTTTATAAAAAGGGTTACGCACCGAGGTTGATGCTGATTGGTGGCTACCCGTTTGAGTTAATTGCACAGGACGGGGAGTCGTTCCGTGTGGTCAAGATGGATTGGGAGCAGGTGGCGCGGGGCATTGCGCTGCAAGCTGGCGTACCAGACGATGCGATAGTGACGCGAGGCGGCAGCAGCACTTACGAACAGGCGCGCCAGTTTGTTGATCTTGCTGAAGCCAGCAACCTGAAAACTGTGATTATTGTCACTGACGATGTGCATCCGCGGCGCATCAGCTGGTCGGTGTCCAAATTTCCCTCCAGCGCACAGCTTGCCTTGATTTATAGCCCTGTGCCCCGCAGTATCTATCTGCCTCAGGAGCAGTTTGAGACAGACCAGTGGTGGACCGACGAGGAAAGGACCAAGCAAGTGTTCGCTGAATATGTGAAGCTGGGCTACTACCTCGCATTCGGCAGCCGCTAGCGCAGCGCTTACTATGCGGCTTGCAATCAATGGTTGGTTTTTGGAGCCAACCCACACCGGTTCCAGCCAGTACCTGCATGGCCTGCTGGCGCACCTGCCGGCAGCCGCTCCCGAACTTGAACTGCATGTGATTGCGCCCGCCGCATTTGGCGAAGGGCTGAAGCTGCCGGATGGCATCCATTTGCACCATGCCGGTACAGGCCGCGGGCACGTGAGCAAACTGCTGTTTGAACAGCTGCAGTTTCCCCGCGCCGCACAGCGCCTCAACGCCCGCCTTATGCACATTCCATATTGGGCGCCGCCCCTGCGGGCTGCGCTGCCGTTTGTACTCACAGTGCATGACCTGATTCCCATGCTGGTGCCCGCCGAACGCGGCGGTTTGCTGGCGCGCCTTTACACCGCACTGGCAGCGGCGGCCACGCCGAGCGCAGCGCGGATAGTGGCGGACTCGCACAGTTCTGCGCGCGATATTCTGCGGATGCTGCGCGTGGCGGAAAGCAGGCTGCACACGGTGCAGCTTGCGGTTGGGGCGCAGTTCACGCCGGTGCAGCAGGTGCAGGACGCCGCTGCGCGCGCGCGCTACGCACTGCCTGAAAGCTACGTGCTTTACCTTGGTGGATTTCAGCCGCGCAAGAATGTGGGCGCGCTGATTTCTGCGTGGACCTGGGCGCACGGTCCGGTGGGTGACCAATACCCGCTGGTGATTGCCGGCGCACTGCCCGTGCGCTCCACGCTCCCGCAAGATGCGCGGTCGTTTGGTGTGGCGGAAAGCGTGCGCTTCACTGGCGCCGTGCGTGAGCAGGACAAGCCTGCCATCTACAGAGGCGCTGCCTGCTTTGTGTACCCCTCGCTATACGAGGGTTTTGGGCTGCCGCCACTGGAAGCGATGGCGAGCGGTGTGCCCGTGATTACCAGCAGCAGCAGTTCGCTGGGCGAAGTGGTGGGGGACGCTGCGTATCTAGTAGCTGACCCGCACGATGCCCGCCAGCTTGGTGCCGCCATTATTTCGCTGGTGGTGGATGGCACCCTTGCGGATGATTTGCGCGCGCGCGGCCTTAAGCAGGCAGCTGGCTTTAGCTGGCAGCGTACCGCAGCCGAAACCGCCCGTATTTATAGATTGTGCATGTAATTCGGCCCTTGGTTTGCGCACACGCACGACACCTGAAAATCGCTGCTTCGCCAGACTCCTCCCGCGGGTTGTTTGCCAACGCGAACTGCACGCCTCCCCGCATGCGCCCGCGCTCGCACTAGCGCGCTATACTGCCTAGCGTTTTATGCGCGGCACTCAACTTCCATCACCCAACACTGTGCTGCAGGGCGACAACCTGCAAGTACTGCAACAACTTCCGCCTGCCAGTGTGCCGCTGATCTACATCGATCCGCCATTTAATACCGGCAAGCTGCAGCAGCGCACACAGCTGCGCACCCGGCGCAGCGCAAATGGCGACCGCACGGGCTTCCAAGGCCAGCGCTATGAAACATTGCGCGTTGGCTCTCAGGAATTTGGCGACGCCTTCGATGACTACCTTGCGTTTCTGGAACCACGCCTGCGCGAGGCGCATCGCGTGCTGGCGCCGGCGGGTTCGCTCTACTTCCACATCGACTACCGCGAGGTGCACTACTGCAAAGTGCTGCTGGACCAGATATTCGGGCGCAGCAACTTCCTTAATGAAATCATCTGGGCGTATGACTACGGAGCGCGCGCCACCCGGCGCTGGCCGGCCAAGCATGACAACATCCTAATGTATGTAAAGGACGCCAAGTGCTACCACTTTGATACGGCAGCCGTGGCGCGCATTGCGTACATGGCGCCCGCGCTGGTGGGGCCGGAGAAAGCTGCGCGCGGCAAGCTGCCCACAGATACCTGGTGGCACACGATTGTGAGCCCAACCGGCAAGGAGAAAACCGGCTACCCCACCCAAAAGCCGCTGGGGGTTTTGCGGCGCATCCTGCAAGCCTCATCGCGCCCCGGGGATTTGGTGCTGGACTTTTTTGCGGGCAGCGGCACCACGGGGGCAGCCGCCCTCGAACTCGGCCGCAGCTTTCTTTTGGTGGACAGCAACCCGCAGGCTCTGGCTGTGATGCGCAAACGCTTTGCAAATCAAGCAGTCACATTTTCAACCACCAGCAACTGGTGCGCCAAAGCTGCACAGGACGCGGCATGAGCCGCCTCATCAAGCCCGAGTCCGCCGGTAAACTGCGCACGCAACTATGCAAGGCCGTGGGCTTGACGCTCCGTGAGTTGGCTGCGAAGGCGCAGCCGGATGCTGCGGCGCGCGATATGGTGGCGTTTGTGGCGCTGTGCCTGCGTGAAATTGACGCCACCATCAACGAGAGTGTGGTAGCGTGGGAGAAGCGCGATTACTGGGTGAAGGCGGACCGCTTTCGGCTGGAGTGGCAATGGGCGGGGCACTTTAGCGCCGCCTTGACGCGCGCGCTGCTGGACAACAATGGTGCACTGCTGCCAGAACTGCTGCTCAAGATTGGCGCGCGGCTGCAGGCTGTAAAGCTTCCGCTGCGCAATACCGGGGGTGAGCCATGGCACGGTGCGCTGCAGCGCCTGCGCGATACCGCCGGCAGCCCGCCCGCTATGCGCGCAACTTAGTCGGCCGGTTCAGTGCGAAAGTAACCAAGCGCCTGCTCATCTTCCGCGTCCATCGTGACAGTTAGCGTCTGGCCGTAGGCCAGCGCCTGCAGGTCAATCACGCGCACGCAATCAGCAAACTCGGCATCTTGCGGGCAGAGGCTGGCCAGCAGGTTGGGGGCTGCCAGCAGGCGCTGCTCGTCAAACCAGCCGCCGGGCTCGTCTGGAAACACCGCCAGCGGAAAAATCTGCGCTTCAACCAGATCCAAAAAGAAGTGCGTGCCGTGCGAAGCCTCGGGCTTGGTGCGGCTGCCGGGCACACTGCGCACAATCTCAATCAGCATGCGCGTATTGTAAACATCCGCGTAGGTGGCCTTGACGCCCAGATCCGGATTGCTGCTACCCCACCGGTTGGGGCCAATCAACACAAACTGGCAGCCTTCAAGCGCCTGGTTTACGCGCCCAACTACGCGCGCAAGTGCCAGCTTGCGCGTGGCCTCGCCCAGCGCATTGTATTGGGCCAGCGGCACAAACACGGCATGCGTTATCCCCGTTACTTCGCCGCCGCCCATCACGCCGCGCGTGGCAAACAGCCGGTCTTGCGCGGGCACGTCCGGCGGGATGGTGTCGCCTTGCTCTAGGCTGCGCACACTCTGCGGCCGGCATTGCACTAGGCAAATCTGCACCTCCGCGTTGCCGCGCGCCGCGCCGATGCGCGCAGTGAACTCCACGTCCACCGGGCGCCCATATTCGCTTGCCAGGCTGCGCAGCACATGCTTGAGGCGCGGCACCAGCTGCGAATCTTTGAGAAGTGGATCAAACGTAAGCACAAGTTGCGCGGGGCTGATAGTTGGACTGTTCATGAAGAGCGGCTGCAGGTAGCCATCCTTCTCTTCGGAAACCAGCTGCCGGACCCAGGGCAGGTCGCCGCGCAGCACTGCTGCCAGCGGGTGAGTTTCCAGTTTGTTCGTGGCCAGATTAAGCAAGTCCACGTGATGCTGTGAGTAATGCCGGATGGCGCCTGCATCCGCTTCCGGGCGCAGCAGCGGATGGCTGAGCGCCACAAGGCGCGTGTAATCATCCGTGCGTTCCACTGCGCGCGTGCCCAGCCCAAACACCAGCCGTGCCAGGCCGTCTTCGCGCCGAATGCGCTGCGTCCAACGGAACGGGTTGCGCCCAAACGCCACGCCGGCCAGCGGTGGATAGAAATAGTCGCCGTGGCGCTCGCCTTCCACCACCTGCAGCAAAATTGCCATGCGCTCGTCATAATCCACCAGGCCCATGCGCTGCCGGTAAATCAAGGCATCGGGGCTGTACACGCTGGCATAAACCTGCGAGATGCTCCACGTAAGGCGCTCCAGATTTTCCTCTGTGCCCGCCTGATTGGGGCAGAAAAAGCTATCGTATTTGCCGGCAAACGCAGTGCCGGCTGAGTCTTCCAACAAGCTGGAGGAGCGCACCACCAGCGGCGTGGGCCCGATCTCATCCAGCAGGGCGCGCAATTCGTCGCGCACATGCTCCGGCAATTGTCCGGCCGCAAAGCCCTGTTGGATGGCCGGGTACTCTTCGCGAATTTGCGAGAGTGTTTTGTACTTCTGGTTGGTTACATACATCAAGCCGTTGCTGCGCTTGAAGTCATGAAAGACATCCGTGCCGACAAAATACGAAACCGGGATGGAGACATTGCTGCCAATGGCGGGCTCGGCCTGCAAAATCTTCCACGCCAGCAGCATGCCGGCAGCCTTGCCGCCAATCTTGCCGCGCCCAAAGCGCCGCTTGCGAATGCCTTGCAAATCCTCAATGGTGAGCCACTGCTTGGCCACGCCCACAAAATCCAGCCGGTCACTGATGATGGCTTTGATGATGACAACAATAATTTCTTCAAGGTGGTGCGCCACACGCTGCTGCTGATCCGGCGGCATCTTTTCAATTTGCTCGCCGTCACGAAAGAGCACGTCTATTGGCGCAGCCTCGGGGGTGTAGGAGAAGCTCACCTTGGGCGCCTGCCCCGTGCGCTCCTGAATCAGGCCGGCCACAATCTCATCAAACAACTCATCTTGCAGGTTGTAGGCAAAGTAGAAGTCCGTGATTTGGTCGCGCACGTGTTCTTTGCGCTCCTCCCACACATCCGGCAGCTCCTCGGCCTCAGGATCCAGAATGCCCTCCAGGCGCTGCGACGCGATGGCGCGCTCACGCACTTCCTTCTCCAGGGTTGCAGCGCTCACAATGCCGCGCTGCTGCAGCTCGCCGCGCATGCGCTCGCGGATGATGCGCGCCAGCATTGGATACTGCCGGATCTTCAAATACAGCGAGAAGATCTTGGGCAGGTTGGCGGCTTCGAATGACATGGGGATTGGCGGCGCGCGGCCCGCGGGTTAGCTCTTTGCCATGTGCGCCTTCAGGCGCAAAAGCACATCAATCGGCGTGGGGTCAACCCCATTTGCAATCGCCAGATAGTAACTTACGTAGTCACCAAAGTGCAGCACGGAGAGCATCTGCGCCAGGCGCGCGCTGCCTGTGGCGGCCACCGCATCGCAGTTGTAGCCGCTTTGCATAAAGTGCGCGTGTGTCCATTGCATGCGGGCGGCGTTGCGCGGGTGGTACAAGCTGGAATTCAGAAACAGCACAAAGCTGCGCGTGATGAGCGCCTCCGGGCGCTCGATGCCAGCGATGGCGTTGTGGTTCATTTCCGGCAGCTCGTCGGTCTGTGCCGAGGCCTTGGAGTTCTCGGCAATCTGGCCGCGCCAGCGGCGCGCCACCGCCGTCAGCGGCTCTGCGGCAAACAGCAGCACCTTGCGGTCAACCATTTGCCCGGCCAGGCGCTTAGCCGGGTTGGCAACTGCCGGCGACTCGCGGCGCAGAGCCGGCTGCTGCGCCAGCAGCACCGCCAGCGATTCTTTTACCAGCGCGCCGGGGTCGGGTATAAAGCCCAAGCGCGCCAGCAGCCCCAGCGGCAGCATCAGCGCATAGCCCAGTGCCGCCCGCGGCTGGCTGGCGTACTCAAACGGCCAGTAGGTGCAGCCGGTTTGCGCTGCGCGCTGCGCCAGCTGGCCGCCGGTGGAGATCACGATCAGCTTGGCACCGCAAGCGTGCGCCGCTTCAAATGCAGCCAGTGTCTCTTCCGTGTTGCCGGAGTGTGATGCGCACACCACCAAACTATTGGGGCCAACGAAGGCTGGCAGCTGGTAGTCCCGCACGGAAAAGATGGGCAGGGTGCACTGCTCCGCAACCAGCGATTGCAGCAGCGCTCCGCCAATGGCCGAGCCGCCCATGCCACAGATGACAATGTTTTGCACACCGGCAGCGGCCGGCAGCGGCAGGCGCTGCGCCAGCTGCCACGCTGCATCCAGCTGCTGCGGCAGACCGTCAATATGCGCAGCCATCCCCTGCACATCAAGGGCTGCGGCTGCTTGCAGGTCGTCGAGGTTCATAGATAACTTGTGCGGTGGAGAGCCGGCTACTTGCGCTCCAGCAGCTGGTAAAGCGCGCGGCGTGTCCAGCCGCTGTCGGCCGCCACCTGTTTTGCAGCGTTGGCTGCAGACAAGCCGGATTGTAACGCCTCCTGCAGCGCAGCCTGCACGCGGGCAAGCGCCCACGCGGTGGCTGCTGGCGCGCCGCCAATCACCAGGGTCACCTCGCCGCGCGGTTCAAATTCCAAAAAGTGCGCGTGTGCAGTTTGCGCTGTGCCGCGCACAATCTCCTCGTGCAGTTTGGTGAGCTCGCGCGCCACGGCCAGCGGCCGCTCGCCAAAAAGCTGCGCAATGTCTTGCAGTGTGGCCAGCAGGCGGTGCGGCGCCTCAAACACCACAACCGTGCGCGCCTCAGCGGCCAGCTGCGCCAACACAGTGCGGCGCTCTGCAGCCTTGCGCGGCAGAAAGCCCGCAAATACAAACGCATCACACGGCAGGCCGGAAGCCACCAGCGCAGCGGTTACTGCCGAAGGGCCGGGCACCGGCACAACACTGTGGCCCGCGGCAATTGCTGCGCGCGCGAGTTCATAACCGGGATCAGACACGCCGGGCGTGCCGCCGTCTGACACCAGCGCAACATCGCCGGTGCGCAGCGCTGCCAGCATGGCGGGCAGCTTGCTGCTTTTGTTGTGGTCGTAGTAGCTGGTAAGGGGCGTGTGCAAACCCAAATGGGAAAGCAACTGGCGCGAGCGGCGCGTGTCCTCTGCCGCAATCAGCGCCACTTCACCCAGCAGGCGCGCAGCCCGCGGGCTCAGGTCTTCCAGGTTGCCAATGGGTGTGGCAATCAAATACAGGCATCCCATTGCCGTTGGGGCCGGCCGCTATGGCACGGCAGAAAAGTTGACGAGCAGCAGATTCTTTTCGCAGTCCGCAAATGTATCCAGCGCAACCGCTGCGCTCAAGTTGCGGCCCATCAAATCCTGAAGGGTAACGCGGTACTGGCCGCGCGACTCAAACGGCGCCCCCGGCAGCGTAACCTCGAAGCCGCTGGCGCCATACTCGGCGTGGTTGCCGGTTGGGTCGTCCATCCAAAACCCATCCGGCCCCTCCACATGCACCAGCAAATCTGAAACGGGATTGCTGGCAGCATCAAACACGCTGCCAGCTACGCCAATCCATTTGCAGCCCAGCTCGGGATGCGTGAACTGGCTGGTGTAGCCGATAGTGCCCGCCTGCAGTGCGTAGGGGAATTTCTCCACCACCACCACCAGCGTGGCAGTGGCTGCGGGAACTTCAGTTGCCGGTACCGGCGTGGCCGCGGGCAGCACAGGCTCGGTAGCAGCCAGCGTGGGCTCCAGCCCGGGTGCCGGCGGCTCAGGTGTGTCGCTGGGCGTTGCCAGCACAGAGATGGCCGGCAGTGTGGGCGGCGGATAGGGGTTGACCTCTGATTGCGGATCCATAAACAGGAAAGCAATCAACCCGCCAAGCATCAGGCTGGCCGCCAGCAGCGCGTTGGTCAGCAGTTTTAGAAAGGCGGACTCGCGACGCACCATGAAATTCTAATTCACAAAGCGCTCAATGGTTGCCTTGGCACGCAGGCCTTCGAGCCATGCCTCCACAGCGCTTTGGCGCAGCTGCAGGGATGCTTCCGGCGCCAGCAGGTGCTGCGGATCGCGCTCCAGCGCCTCAATCACATGAAAGCCAAGAGAAGTTTCAATCACCGGGCTGCGCTCGCCGGGCTGCATGTCAAACACTGCAGTCTCCAGTTCGGGCACGGTAAGAAAGCCGCGCGGAAACCAGCCCAGGTCGCCGCCGTTAATTTTTGTGCTTTGGTCCAGCGAGTACTCAACGGCCAGTACCGCAAAGTCTTCGCCCGCCGTCAGCCGCTGCAGCAGCGCATCGGCTTCGGCGCGCGTTGCCACCACAATGTGCCGGGCATGCATCTGCTCCACAGCGTCCGGCACTTGCGCCACAATCCCGGCCTGCACTTCGCCCGCCAGCAGCTGGTTGCGCAGCTCGCTCCGAAACTGGTCCGGGGTGTACTGGTTCAGCTTGAGCCAGTCCGCAAAGCCGCTATCGCCGCCGCGCGCCGCCACACTTTCCGCGTAGGCAGCTTCCAGGACAGCATCAGAAATGTTCACGCCCTGGTCCAGCGCAGCCTGCACCAGCAGGTGCTCATTAATCATTTGCTCCAGCACCGTCTTTTGGTAGTCACCCTGTTTTTGGGGATCCCAGCCCAGCAATTCAAGGCCGGTTTCATAACGCACCAGCTCCTGCTCGTAATCCTGCAGAGTGATCGGGGTGGCGTTGACGGTTGCGGCTAAAAACGTGTCCGGGGTGGCGGCCGCATTTGGTTGCGCGGTGGCCTCAACGGCGGTCTGCACAGCCGGCACAGGTGCCGGGCTGCACGCACTGCTAGCCAGCGCAAAACCGGCAACTACCGGCCAGAAAAAAAACACGGACGGCGTAAAACTTGGCTTTGCTAATGGCATTTCGTTGCGATTATACCTGCCACACCTGATAAATAAGGCCGAAATAAACTGTAAAATATCGCGGTGCAAGCAGTGCGCTCGGGCAAAATTATTCTGGCTGCCAGCGTCCTGCTGGCGGGCTGTGCGCTGCCCGTTGCGGCCCAAATGCCGCCCACATTTGTGGTTGACCCAGCAAAGTTTATTGCCTCCACGGCGCTCCCGGTTGAGGATTTACCCGCTGCCACGGTTGAACCGACCGACACCGCAGTTCCGACGGCTGCTCCGACCGCCAGCGCCACGCCCGCAGCGCCCACCGCAACTGCCACAACCCAACTAACCGCCACCGCAGCTCCGTGCCTCAACCCGCAGGGCGTGTATGTGGATTTGCTGGCGCCCGCGGTGCCGTTGGCAAAACCCATTTTCACCCACGTCTACTTGCCGCCTTGCTACCTAAAGGCCGACGGCCGCGCCTACCCTGTGCTGTACTTGCTGCACGGCATGAACCAGACCCCTGACATTTGGGATCAGGTGGGCCTGTTGGCGGCAGCCGACCAGTTGATTATGAATGGCGAGATTCCGCCGCTGGTAATTGTGATGCCGCGCGTGAACGAGACCGGCGACTTTGCGGCAGCGCTGGCAACTGACCTTGTGCCGCACATTGACTCCGTGCTGCGCACGCTGCCGGAGCGCAGCTACCGCGCGCTGGGAGGCATCTCGCGTGGCGGTGGCTGGGCGCTGCGCAGCGCGCTCGAGAGTCCGCAAGTATTTGGCGCACTCGGCTTGCACAGCCTGGCCATCATCTGGGGCGATGACAGCCGCATCACCAAAGCCCTCAACCGCAGCGTGCCCGCAGCACTGCCGCGCTTCTATTTGGATATCGGTGCCAACGATTCGCTGCAAGTAAGTGCTGCTTGGCTGGATGGCATGTTGAGCGTGCGCAACATTGAGCACACGTACCTGGTGCAGCCCGGGTTCCACGGCCCGGCCTACTGGCGCGCGCAGCTGCCGGACTACCTGCGCTGGTACGGCAGCGCCTGGGGAGACCTGCCCCGCGGCCCATGACGGCGCAGCTCAGCAGCGTGTCGGCGGTGCTGCCGGCCTGCAATGACGGCGGCACAATTGCCAGCATGGTGCTGCTAGTGCTGGACACGCTGGCGCAGGTAACAACAGACTGCGAGGTGATTGTGGTGGACGACGGCTCCCGCGATTACACCCCCGCAATTTTGGAGATGCTTTGCGCCCGCCATCCGGTGCTGCGTGTAATTACCCACGCGGAGAACCGCGGCTATGGCGCCGCCCTGCGCGCCGGCTTTGGCGCCGCCACCAAGGAGTGGATCTTTTACACGGACGGCGACGCGCAGTATGACGCGCGCGAGCTGCTGCTGCTGGCGCCGGCAGCTGCCACTGCAGACATCGTCAACGGCTACAAGATTGCGCGCCACGACCCCCTTTACCGCATTGTGCTGGGGCGCGCCTACCACCTGCTGGTGAGCACGCTGTTCGCGCTGCCGGTGCGCGATGTAGACTGCGACTTCCGGCTCTTTCGCCGCGCGCTGCTGGAGCGTGTGCAGCTCACATCGGTAAGCGGCACAATTGCACTGGAGCTGGTGTTCAAGTTTCAGCGCTGCGGTGCGCGCTTTGCGGAGGTGCCGGTGCATCACTACCACCGCGTGTACGGCCGCAGCCAGTTCTTCAACTTGCGCTGGGTGGGGCGCACCATCCGGCAGCTGCTGGCATTGTGGCTGCAGCTGGTGGTGCGCGGCAGCGCCCGCCCGCCCGATTCGCCTTGATTGCAAGCATCTGCCAGCCGCCGCGCCGCATTCCGCTTGAGTGGATATACTCTGCCAAGCCTGCGGAACGCCAACAACAGTTGAGGAGCGTGTAAATGTTTCAACGAATATCCGACCGATTCTCCAGCGAGAAAGCACTGCGCAGTGCGGACCGGCTGCCGCCCGGGCAGTCGCTCACCACGCGCTTTCCGGTGCTGCACTACGGGCCGGTGCCAGCCTTCGATGCCAAGAAGTGGGACTTTCGCATCTATGGCGAAGTGGAGCGCGAGGCGCGCTGGACATGGGCGGAGTTCAACCAGCTACCGCGCACCAAGCTGACGCTGGACCTGCATTGTGTGACGCGCTGGAGCAAGATGGACACAGCCTGGGAAGGCGTGCACTTGCGCACGCTGGTTGAGCAGGGTGTGATTGCGCTAAAGCCAGCCGCAAAATTTGTGGTGCAGCATTGCGAGCATGGGTTCACCACCAATATTCCGCTGGCGCTGGCGCTGGCCGACAACTTTCTACTGGCCACGCACTATGATGGCAAGCCGCTTGATGCGGAGCATGGGTATCCGCTGCGCGGAGTGACGGGCGCAATTGCGGAGCGCAGAGACTTGAAAGATGTTTATTTGTGGAAGGGCGGCAAGTGGCTGCGCGCGCTGGAGTTCCGGGCCAAAGACCAGTTGGGTTTTTGGGAGCAGGCCGGCTACCACAACGAAGCCGACATTTGGGGTGAGCAGCGCTTTTCTTAGGGCGAGGCGCAGCCGGCTGCGCGACCACAACTTGGCATTGCGGGCGCCTGCCCGCAGCAAAAACTATCCGCCCAGATGCATGGGCATGATGACCGACAGGAAGTCGTCGTTGCCCAGCGGGCGCACCACCCCCGGCGCGTTGGAGCCGCTCAGCTCCAAGGCCACGGACTCGCTGCTGATTACATTCAGCACGTCGGCCAGATACTTCACATTGAAGGCGATATCCAGCGCAGAGCCCTCCACCGTGGCACTCACCTGCACTTCGTTGGAGCCGGTCTCTGCCGAGCGTGCATCCAATTCCACATTGCCGGGCTTCAATTCGCTGCCGGGCTTTACGGAAAGACGCACAGAGAAAGCCGACTCGCGCGCAAAAATATCCGCCGCGCGGCAGGCGGCGCGCAGTTCGGCGGTGGTCATTACGGCGCGGGTGGTGTGCGAGCGCGGGATCAGCTGCGCATAATCCGGGTAGTTGCCCTCAAGCAGCTGCGACACGAGCACGATGTCGCGCAGTTGAAAATAAACCTGGCCCTTAGCCGCCAGCAGGTACATAGTCACCAGCTCGTCTTGGTCGCCCAGCAGGCGCGCCAGCTCGGCCAGCGCCCGGGCGGGAATAATGGCGGTGATGGGTGTGGCTGCCGGCGCAGCCAGGTGCGCGGTGCAAACCGCCAGCCGAAAGCCATCCGCTGCCGCCAGCTTCAGTTCGCCGCCTTTTATGCGCAGCTCCGCGCCGGTGAGCACCGGCCGCGCATCATCCTTGGCTGCTGCAAACACCACCTGGTTAATCGCCGCCCGCAGGTTCACCACATTGAGCTCGATGCCAGCTTCTTTGTCCGGGCCGGGCAGCAGCGGGAACTCCTGCGCATCAATGCACTTGATGTCATTGTTGACGGTGGCGCAGCTGATGTTGATGGACTGCGTGCGCGCGGTGTAGCCCATGCTCACCTGCCCTTTGGGCAGCGCATTCACCAAATCCACCAGAGTTTTAGCCGGCACGGTGGTGGCGCCTTCCTCTTCCACCTTTGCGCCAATCCAGCACACCAGCCCCAGCTCCAGGTTGGTGGCGGAAAGTTTTAGGCGCGCGTTGTCTGTTTCAATTTTAATATTGCCGAGCACGGGCAGCGTGCTGCGGGCTGCCACTGCGCGCCCCACGATGTTTAATCCCTTCGCAAAATTTTCCTGCAGGCAAGAAACTTTCATGTCACACTGCTCCGTTGAATGCCGCGCACATGCGGCGAGTATACAGCAGCCCTGCGCAGCCCCGGCAGCCGAAAAACTTTATTCAAAATACCCTTGACACGGTGCACGAACATGCGCTATCTTCTGTGTAATTCGGCCTTTTAGACCCATGAGGAGACTATGTTTAAAGTAGAAGGAGGAGGCAGCGCCTACGGCGCACGCTTGGTGGCTACACAGCCACTAACTGCCGGCACTGTCATTCACCGCATTGCAGACTACCGCATCACTCCGCACCCCACCTACCAGACAATTCAAATCGGACCCAACACCCACATCAACGAGCTGGGCATGGTTGCCTACCTCAACCACTCGTGCGCGCCCAACACCATCATTGACACTAGCGCGCTGACGATCTCGGCCGTGCAGGACATCAGTGCCGGCGCGGACCTGACTTTCTTTTACGCCTCAACCGAGTGGGAAATGGAGCGGCCGTTTATTTGCCTGTGCGGGGCGCCGCAATGCGTGCGCCTCATGGCTGGCGCCAAGCATCTTTCAGTGGATACGCTAAGCCGCTATTTCATCAACGCGCATATCCGCGCGTTTGTGCTGGAATCGCTGGGGGTTGCGGCGCTGGCGCAGTAGCCCACAGCCTGAAAAATAGGCGCAGCGCTACAGGTTGCGCTCGCCCTCGTCCAGCTCTTTGAGTTCGCCGCTGGACGCGAAAATGACGCGCTCGCATATATTCACTATGCGATCGCCGACACGCTCCAGGTTGTGCGCCGCAAACAGCAGCGCCAGCACGTAGTCGGTTGTCAGCTTGTCTGCCCGCAGCTGGGCGGCTAGTCTGTGGAACACCGCCTGGTATTGCGCATCCATAATCTCGTCGTCATCTGCCACCGCGTACGCCTGCTGCGCATCGCGCGCTGCAAATGCAGTGATCACCCGGCGTAGCATGGTGACGCCAAGATCACCCATTTGCTGCAGCGCTGTCGGAAATGGCGCCAGTCGGTGATCGTGCACGCGAATCGCAAGTTTGGCAATGCCCGTGGCGTGATCACCCATGCGCTCCAGCTCGGTGGCAATTGTCATGGTGGCCAATACCACGCGCAAATCGCGCGCCGCTGGTTGTTGCGTGGCAAGCGTCTGCAGGCACAGCTCCTCAATCGCAAAGCGCAGGCGGTTGATTTCCGCGTCAGCCGAAATCACCTTCCCTGCTATTTCAGAATCCAGCTCAATAAATGCCTGCATCGACCGCTCAATGGCCGTCTGCACTAAACTGCTCATGCGCAGGACGTCATCCTGCATGGCCGCCAGCTCTTTAGTTAAAACTATACGTGTTATCAATTTATTTCTCCTTGCTGATCCAACAACCCGCATAATGCCATTGCTGCGGCAAAAAGCATTCGGGGTGCTTCAAAGCAATACACGTGATTATGCGGCTTAAGCATTTTCTTCGCAAGTAGAGTCGGCCAAGCTTCTAAATTAAATTTGTTTGAGAATTGGTTTGTGCCCGGCGCACTATGTTGCGCCGGATTGTTGCTTTGTGGTGAAGCGCGCTAACTGTTGCCGGCTTTCGGGCTGGGAAGCCAAGCGCAGCCTGCCCGCCGGCCTCAGCCCGCAATATTTATTGCCGTGCAATTGGAGAAGTCACAGCCAACAGCTTCTGGCGCAACAATGCTTTAGTGGCCTTCGACCTGCTGAAATAGTTTTTCCAACCGCTCTGCAAAGCGCTGCGGGGTGAACTCGTTCAAATACTTTACCCGCGCAGCCCGCCCCATCCGCTGCCTAAGCTGTGTATCACCCAGCAGCTGGCACAGCCGGTCACCCAATGCTGCGCTATCGCCCTTTTTAACCAGAAAACCCGTGATACCGTCCTCAATGATTTCGGGGATTGCGCCTTCAAAGGTGCTGATTACCGGCAAGCCTTCGGCAATCGCATGCAGGAGCACCAGTGAAAAGGCATCGCGGTTGGAGGGGAAAAGAAACAAATCCGCAGACCGGTATAACCGGGTACGCGTAAGTGCGGTGGAAACATAGCCGGAGAACGTCACGTGCTGCTCTAGATTATTGGCGGACACAAAAGCAAGCAGCGCTTGCTGCAAAGCTTCGGACTCAAACGGTCCGGCAAACTCGAACACCGCATGCGGTACCCTGGCGACCACCGCTGGCAGGGCGTGCATGGTGGTCCAGATGCCTTTTGAGACACTCACAAACGCCAGGCTTAGCACGCGGACAGTTTGCGCCGGGCGGCTTTCGATTGGAAAGTTGTTTACCGGAAACAAGCGCTGGCTGTCTGCAACCGCGGCGCGGCCGACCAGGATCTTTGCCTTGGGTAACAGCCGGGTGTAGATTTCGCGCTGGGAGCGGCCCAGTACCAGCACTCCGGTCACCTTGGCCAGCAGCCAGTTCAGTGCGGGCCGGCGCAGCGGCCCGGAAGTATCGTAAAGCTCTCCAGCGTACTGGCCCATGTCATGCAGAATCACGCGGCGCCCCAGCAAGATGCCAACCCCGCAAAAAAGCAGGTCCTTCCAAAATGGCAGCACGTCAAAGCTGATGGCGTACAGCACATACTTTGGCCGACGGGCAGCAATTAAGTAGATGTAGTGCATGAAATACACCAGCATCTTCACTAACTTGGTTATGGTGAGCTGTTTGTGCTCAGCATAGCTCCAAAACTGCATATCCAGAAATGTAATGTCATGCTGCTCGGCAAACTCAGATGCCATCAATACCTCGTACACCATGCTATGCCCAAAGTAGGGCGGCGGCAGCATGCCGCAGATCAGAAGTTTGAGGCGCAGGGGTGGAGGTTTAGGCATGCGCGTAAGCCAGCTCGCACTCTCGCAGGATATCGTCCACAGAAGCGGCGGGCCACCACTGCAGCTGGCGCGCGGCTTTGTGGGCCAGCACGGGCGAGTACTGTGTGGGATTGTTATTGCTGTAGCGGATTTGCGAGCGGGAGTGCGCAAGCTCCACAATGCGCTCTGCCAGTGCATCCAGCCGGATGGCTGCTGCGGGCGCCAGGTTGAAAATCCCCGCGCAGCCACCGCACTCGATGAGTGCTGCGCAGGCAGCCGTCAGGTCGGCAACATGCAGCAGCTGCAGCATGCTGGTCCTGGGCGCAAAGATATCGAGGGGCCGGCCGGCATGCGCATTTGCAAACAGTACCGGCACGAGCGCCTTTTCCGCCTGCCCGCGCCCCACAATGTTTACGGCACGAAAAATGGTCAGGCGCTTTCCGGCAAACAACGCGCTCAATGCATGCTCGGCTTCCAGCTTGCTGCGCTCGTAATCCGCCAGCGGCATGGTTGGCGAGCTCTCATCAATGGGCTGGCCCGCCTGCTGGTACACCTTGCTGGTGGACATGAACACAAAGTCCGGCGCAGCCACGGCGCGCAGCACATTCTCCGAGCCGGTGACATTCACGCGCTGCAGCTCGGCGTAATCTTCTGCGCCCACGTGGGTAATGTTGCGCGCCGCCAGATGAAATACAAAGTCAAAAGGCTCCGCAATCTCAAAGGGCAAGCCAATATCCTGCGGGTAGAAGCGCTGCAGACCCGGTGGCGGTGCGGGATCCGGAGCAGTGTCCAAGGCGGACACTTTGTGCCCGGACACAATCAGGCGCTGCACGAGGGCGCGGCCCACAAACCCGTTGGCGCCAGTGACCAGCACCAAACGGCTGGAGTTTGTCATCCGGACTTGCGGCGCTGCTGGTCTTCCAACCGCTTCATCAAAACCGTGGCGCGGTAAAGCGACTCGAACGAGCCGGCATCCGTCCACGCTGACTCAAGAATTGAATAGGTGAGCAGGCCCTGGCGCGCGTATGTGGCCAGCGCATCTGTCACCTCGTATTCACCGCGCGCGCTTTTCTTGAGCCCTTTCAACAGCGCAAAAATATCGGGCTGAAACATCCACAAACCCGTGTTCACATAGCTTGAGGCAGGGCGCTTGGGCTTTTCCACAATCGAAGCCACGCATTTTCCTTTAATGGTGACGACGCCGTACTTGCGCGGATCTTTGACCTTGCTGATAAGGATCTTGGCTTTGAAGCGCGCCTTTTCTTTTTGAAAACTGCGCACAAAGCGCGCCACATCCTCGCTGACAACATTGTCGCCCAGGATCACCATGAATTCGGAGTCGCGCACAAAGTCTTCAGCCAGCAGCAGAGCCGCTCCCGTGCCGGCAGCGCCCTCCTGCAGTTCGTAGCTGAAGCGCGCGCCCCATTCCTTTCCGGATCCCAGCAGCCGGAAAAAATCGCCAACGTGTTCTCCGCCGGTCACGATCAAAATATCGCGGATACCCGCTTTTAATAGCGTTTCCAGCGGGTAAAAAATCATGGGCTTCTTGTAAACCGGCAGCAGGTGCTTGTTGGTGACGCTGGTGAGCGGCCGCAAGCGTGTGGCAGTGCCGCCGGCCAGCAGCACCCCTCTCATCGCTTGCGCCCCCAGTAGCCGGTGAAGAAGCGCTGCTCCATGCCGGCTTTTACGGGGCGCCACCAGTCCTCGTTGGCGCTGTACCAGTCGATGGTGCTGCGCAGTCCGCTGCGCAGATTGTGCTCTGGCCGCCAGCCAAGGCGCTGCAGCTTGCTGCAGTCGAGGCTGTAGCGAAAGTCATGCCCGGGGCGGTCCTGCACAAATTTGATGGAGCGCTCGTCGCGCTGCATCAGCTTCAGCATGCGGCGCACCAGCGAAATGTTGGTGCACTCCTGGCCGCCGCCCACGTTGTAAACCTCGCCGCTGACGCCGCGATCCACCAGCATGTGCACGGCGCGGCAGTGGTCACTTACATACAGCCAGTCGCGGATTTGCAAGCCGGCGCCATAAACAGGCACTTTCTGGCCGTCCAGCAGGTTTGTTACAAAGAGCGGAATCATCTTTTCCAAATATGCGCGTGGCCCATAGTTGTTGGAGGCGCGCGTGATGATCACCGGCAAGCCGTAGGTGGCAAAGAAACTGTATGCCAGCCGGTCGCCACCGGCCTTGGCTGCGGCATACGGGTTGCGCGGGCGCAGTTCGGAGGTTTCATAAAAGCTGCCGCGCTTGATCTGCCCGTACACTTCGTCGGTGGAAATCTGGATGAAGCGCTTGAGCTGCGGCTCCTGGCGGGCTTGCTGCAGCAGCGTGTGCACGCCCTCCACGTCGGTGCGCAAAAAGGTGTGCGGGTCATCAATGGAACGGTCAACGGCGGTCTCGGCAGCAAAATTCACCACTACATCCGCGCCAGCAATCGCGCTCGCCACCACGCGCGCATCACAAATGTCGCCCTTGATAAACTTAAAATTCTTGTGGCGGCGAAAGAGCTCCAGGTTATTGAGATTGGCAGAGTAGGTCAGCTTGTCCAGCACGCGCACGCGGGCATTGGGCTCTAGCGCAAAGAGCAGGTGCACAAAATTGCTGCCGATGAAACCGGCCCCGCCAGTGACCAGCCACGTGCGCGCAGCGGGCACGCCGGAGGATTTACGAACAGGCATGGGTTGGCAACTCCGGTGTGTTTAGGGGGCGGGCCAAAAGGTAGACCGGCTTGCTGCAAAAGCACAGTTCTGAGATAGCTGCAACCCGAAAAATATTTGGCATGCGGCTATTTTACAATATGGCGCAGAACAAAGGTTGGTGGCGCAAAAAATAGGTATGCGTGCTACGCGGACTGTGTGTCCGGCTTGGGCTTTCAGCCCGCGCAGGCGCTGCTGAATTGCCGACTCGCTGCAGCAGCGGATAAGCGGCCGAGGCTTGGCTGGCCGCACAACTAATGTGCCGGCTAGCAGCGGGCGGCGGCTGCTAAATCAGCCACGGCGGCGCCAACAGCGCCGCTGCCTTAAACTGCTCCAGCGCTGCCCGGCTGGCGGTGACGCCCGCTTCAATTTGGTGCGTGCTGCCGCCCGGGATCGAGAGTGTCTCGAAGCCCGCTTGCAGCGCAGCCACCTCCTTTTGGATGCTGAGCAAGCTGTGCTGCGCGCGTTCGGTGGCCGTGTGCAGTGCGGCTGCAAGTTCCTCAAATGCCGCTGCTGTTTGCCGGGCCTGGTCCATGCCCGCAGCGAGTGGCAGGTCGTCTGCTTGCGCAGCCGGCGCGGACGCCCCTGTTCCGTTTGCAAGCTCTGCCACAAGGAGCTGGATGTGCTCATCGGACTTGCGACTTTCATCCGCAAGACGGCGGATCTCCGTGGCCACTACGGCAAAGCCTTTTCCATGCTCGCCGCTACGCGCAGCCTCAACTGTGGCGCGGCGCGCCAGCAGGTTTGACTGGGCGGCAAATTCGCCAACGCAGCTGCTGAGGGAACCTATTTGGGTGTGGTGGCTGGACAAGTGCGCCAGCTGCTCGGAATTGGCATGCAGTTGCGATTGGAGCTCGTCGAGCACCGCAAGCGTGTCCTGGCCGCTAGCGCGCGCACTCTGCGCAGTAGTGTGCGCTGCAGCGCTGGTGTCGGCGAGCGTACTGTACAGCTCTTCCAATGATGCCGCAAAGCTGGAAAAAGCAGCGCCCTGGGCTTGCATAACTGCGGCGTTTTTGTCCGCGGCAGCAGCCTGCTGTAGCACCGTCAGCGCCACCTGCTCTGAGTTTGCGCTAATGATGCTGGCGGCCGCCTGCATTGAGTCGATAGCAGTGCCCACTGTGCGGCGCACGGAGACCTTGCTTAACTGATAGACCGCAGCCAGCACCAGCACCAACGCGGCACCTAACGCCACGAGGCCAGCGCTGCTGCCACCCGGGGCCGCGCTTTCGCGGTCCTGCAGCTGCTGGCGCGCCACCTGCGCGGCCTCCTCCAGCATGGCGCGGTGTTCGGTGTAGGCCGGTGTTAACTCCTGGCTAAAGACGCGCGCTGCCAGCTCCGGCGCCACACGCAGGGCAGGCACCAGCCGCGCGTCAAACACCTCAAAGAAAAGCTGGGCTGGTTCATCAGCTGCCTGCAGCAGTGTCTTCAATTCACCATCCGGCTGGTTGGCCTGCCAGTATTCGTGGCGCGCCACAAACTCCGCCTGCAGCAGCGCCATGCGTTCGAGCAGCGCGGCCTGTTGCGCGGGATCGGTTTCAAGAATTAGAGCGCCGGCGGTGGCATAGTTCTCCAACAGGTGCGCTGGCGGCGGCAGAATCTCAGCGAGCAGGTCCTTGTCCGCACTCACCTGCGCATACAGCGCAGCCGGCATGCCGCTGCTGCGGGAGGCAGCAATCAGCAGCGGTAGGAGCGCAGCCCCAATACTCACTCCCAAAAAAACGGCGAGCAACGTGCGCGGACTGGCTTTCTGTGCGCGGGCAAACAAGCCCGCAAGCAGCGTTGTGTCAGCCGGGATTTGCCGGGCTGGAACAGCCTGTGTTTGCCGCGCAAGGGGTGTGGGTTTGTTTTGCGCCTTCAATTTACTGCCCTCAATTGTTCTTGATTGCAAGCGCTGCAACTGCCGTGCCGGCACAGGAAACGGCGCGAATTTGCGCCAGTGCGCCCGCAAACAAGTCCGGGGGGTTCAGCACAATGCAGCCTTCGCCAGTTGCCAAAACAGCGCTGCCAGCCACTGTGCGCACGCACTTAAGAAGCGGGCCGTGCGAGCTGACGGTCACTGCTTGCTCATCCATCAGGCTATCCACCAACACGCCCAGCCGCTCCACTCCCATTTTTATGATGACGCATGGCCACGCCACCGCACTGCCGCTCACCTGCTCCGCGGGCAGTGGTTGGCGCAGCTCCAGCAGCCGCTCCAGCATCACGATTGCCACCGGCTGTCGGCCCACGCGCACGGTTTCGTGGCCGTTCACGAGTACAACATCGTTGCCGGTCACCATCCGTGTGGTTTCCAAATCCGTGCACGGGATGGCGTAGCTGTGGTTGCCCACGCGCACCGCCAGCACGCGGATGGCGGGCCGGCGGATGGGCAGCTCGATGGTGAAGACCGAAGCGTTGCCCGGCATGGACTGCACTTGAATCGAACCGTTGAGGCGCGCTATAGCAGCGCGGGCGGCAAGCAGCGCCGCTTCCACTGCCGGGACGATGGAATGAGTTTGGGTCCCGCTTACTGCAGCACGGGCCGGTGCGGCCGGCTGTTTGGTGTCTGGGAAATTTTGCCGGCGTAGCATGCGGTTGGTAGCCGGCTCTTGCACTTCTGGAGCTTCGGTCGAGATTGCAATGCTGAGGCTGGCGCTGGACTGCCGGGCTTGCAGGCGGATTGTGCCGGCGGTCGGCTTGCCAAACCGCAAGCGCTGCAGCGGGGTATCGACCGCGAGGTGCACGCAGTGGCTTAAGATGTGCATGATCGCATCGGCGAGTTCTTCAATGCTGCGCGCATCTGTTGCAAGCTCGCCACCCGTGATTGCCAACTTTACATCTTTGGAGAGACTACGCACCAATCGCGGCAAGCGACTAAAGATGGTGGACAGCGGCTGCATCCCCAGCGTGTGAATGTGCTCTGTCAGGTCGCGCGCTACCGCAGTGAGATTTTCGTTGTTGTCATCAGCGCAGCTGCGCAGGCGGGCCAGCGTGCTGCCCAGCTGTTCCAGCCGCTGCAGCGTTAATTGGTGACTCGCATGCTCGGGATCCAGCACGCCCGCGGGGCAGCGCATTTTTTCTTCCCAGAACCCCACTAGCTCCTCAGCCTGCTGCAGCAGCCCCCCCAAATGGGCGCGCGTTTCGGCGGGATCGCCGCGCGGCAGCAGCCCGTGTGCTTGCGGAGCAGCAGTGCCACGGTTGTTGATGCCGGAGCTGGCTGGCGCGCCGGCCGCGGTGCTGCCGGACCCAGGCGGCGCAATCCGCGCTATGTCATCTACGATGAGCCCGCCATGCAACAGCAGCCCCGGCAGGTTGAGAATATTGAGCACCTGATCATCAAAAGCAGTCGTACTGCTTACAAAGGCGCTGGCAGCAAGGTCGCCAGCTGGCGCGGTTTGACAGTGCCGCGGGTCAACATAGACCACCGCAATCACTTCATCCACCAGCAGCCCCGCTGTCAGCTCAGCCACCTTTACAATAACAACGCTGCCGTTCGGCGCAGGATCTGACGCGGCCGCCGACAAGCGCAGTGCCCGCCGGATATCCACAACCGTCAGGATTTCGCCGTGCACAATCATGTTGCCCGCAATGTGCGGCGGGCAACACGGCACTGGCGCGATGCCGGTCGGTTCGCAAAACTCGCGCACCAAATCCAAGTCCAAGCCGTAAAGTGCTTGTTCGATTGCGACCACTGCGAATGCAAATGGTTTTGACGTACCACCAGTAGTAGCTTCCGGCAGCAAAGCCGCAGTGCGCTTCTGCAGCCTGGTTTGTGCAGCGAACCCGTTTGCCGGCACAGAGCACAGCGCAGCTGCCAGTTGCTGCTGCACCAGTAAAGGCGCCAACTCACCGTACTGCAGCAGCCACGCAATTTGCGCTCCCAGCTTGGCCGTGCGCGTGGCCAGCCGCAGTGTAAGCGGATCGCCGACAGCATGCACTGGCACGAGGTCCGCAGCAGAAATCAACTTTACATCCAGCACTTCGTTGGCCAGAATTCCCAGGGGACCGCGGCTGCCACTTAGGAGCATGACACAGTCTGCCTGTTGAACGCCGGCAGCGCAATGCCCGAGCTGTGCGCTCAGGTTCAGCACCGGCACCGCAACGCCGTGCAAGTTGAAAACGCCGGCAATGCACGCGGGCTGGCCCGGTGCCAACGTCAGCTCCGGCACAGACAGCACTCCGCGCACTTCCGCAGCAGCCACCGCAAAGAGCGTATTTTGGAACCGAAAAGTTAAGTGCGGTTTTTGATCCATTTAATCACAAGCGCCCATGCGCCGCAGGACAATTGCCCGGCAGCGGCGATCTTTAATGGAAAGAAGTTATCGGCAAATCAGGCTGGTTCTGCAAATAACCCCTGCATTTTTGGGCAGTGAGGGGCGTAAAACTTAGCGGCGCCATCAGGTGGGTCGCATTTTCAGGATTGCCAGCCCGCAATTTGGAGCGGATTCCAGAGCCAATGCCATCAGATAAATGGCAAAACACTGGAATGAGCTGGATTTAAAGAGTTATTTTCAATAAGTGCGCGCTTCTGAGCGGTGCCCACAGCCTTTCAGGCAGCGGCTCTTTCATGTTTTCGTGCGCCACGATCAACCGGGCCGGAATATGGCAAGCTGCGCGCGGCCGGAATTTACGCCGGCAACGTGGCCGAATTTGCGGGCGCCGCTACGCTTGGGTCCGGCGGCTGATTTGGTTACAGCCCCGCAGCTACCGGGCCGGCAGCCACGCGAGGGCAAAGGTGTAGTTACTCGCTGCGCGGCGTGAGCACCAGCACCGCCCCCTGCGCAGCCGCCCGCCCAAATGTCATGGGCAGATATTCCACCGCTTGATGGCGCGCAATCAAATCCGCATAGTGTGCGCTGAGCACGTTGCCGGACTGGCCCGTGGTGTTGATGAAGCGATCCGCGGCGGGGTCCGCCAAGTCAATCAGCTGGCGATAGCTGGCCAAATGGTTTTGCAGGAAGGGTTTGTTGAAAGAATAGCCAGCCTCGTTGACGGTAAAACTGTCGCCGCCGTTGGCAATCTGGCGATGGAACAGCGGCTTGAGCAGCGCCACTTCACTAAAGGGTTTGTGCGGGAACTGGGTCTGGTGCAGCTGTCCCCACTGCCAGTTGCTCATATTGGATCCAGCGAGTTCCTCGAGCTGGTCCAGTGCACGCTCAAGTGCTTCGTGCTCTGCGGCGGCGCAGTCCTCACGCGGCACACTGAGCACATTGTCGCACCACGTGCTGCGCGGGTCGCCCAGCACGGTAGCCAGATAGACTGGATGCTTGCGCTTTGCAAACTGCTCGTACAGGTCGCCGCGCAGCTCGTCTTCAAACAACACCCGCCCGATCTGGTAAAACCACGCCTGATAAATGGTGGCCGGCACACTGTCCACCGCCAGCGTGCCATCCCACGCTTGCAGCTGCGCCAAGGCCTGCTCTTCCCGGGGCAGCTCCGGCTGCACCGCCTGCAGGAAGGGCAGCAGTTCGCGCGCCTGCGCGCTGCGCTGGTCGCCCTGAATGCGGGCCATGTCGTCGATGGTTAGTTTGTCGCCGTCCCCTGACAGCTGCAGCAGCAGTTCAGTGATGCGCTGGGCGCGGTAGGGCGGCGCCCAATCGTTTGCGATGAAGTACGGGTAGTCATCGCCCACCACGCGGTTGTTGGCGGTAACGATGAAACCGGCTGCAGGGTTGTAGCTCTGCGGCAAATCGTCGAAGGGAATGTAGCCGGTCCACTCGTACTTGCTATCCCAGCCCGGCACCGGCACGCTGCCATCGCCCTGCGCCCGGATGGGTATGCGGCCCGGCCCGAAGTAGCCGATGTTCCCCAGGTTGTCGGCAAAGACAATATTCTGGCTGGGTGCTACAAAGTCTTTCAGCGCCGCACGAAACTGATCCCAAGTGCTGGCACACGCTGCGCCCAAAAATGCATTGAGTGTGGTGTCGGCTGGGTCCAGCGCGGTCCAGCGCAGCGCCAGCGGCTGCCCGGCACTGCCCACCACATCGCTGATGAGCGGGCCGTGGCGCGTGCTGCGCGCTGCATATTGGAGCGGCTCATCCACATCTTTTACGCGGATGACTTCTTCTACAATCGTCAGGTCCACAAATTTCCCATCCACCTCATACTGGTTGGGATTGTCCGGGTTCAGGCGCTCAATGAACAGGTCCTGCACATCCGGCCCGAGGTTGGTGAGGCCCCACGCAATGTTGTCGTTGTGGCCAATGATGACGCCGGGGATGCCGGGCAGTGAGGCGCCGGTTACATGCAGCTTGTCGCCTTGCAGCTCCACCAGATACCAGATGGCCGGGATCTGGCTGCCTAAATGTGGATCGTTGGCCAGCATGGGTTTTCCGCTGGCGGTGCGGCTGCCGGCCACCACCCAGCTGTTGCTGCCGGCATTGATGCTGCCCAGGTGCAGCATGGACTGCAGGCCGTCATCGAGGCGCAGCAGTGCGCTGGATGTACTGTCATCCAACGCCGCCAGAATAGCAGGAGCATTTGGCGGATAGCCCGGCAGCAGAGCAGCTGCCCGCTTTGCGCCCACAGCCGGCAAGAGGCGCGCGCGCAGCAATTCGGCGTCCCAGTTGCCGCCCAGATCCCACATCATCATCTTGGACCACACCAAAGAGTCGTACACGGTCCACGGCTCAGGCCGCACGCCCAGAATCACGAATTCCAGCGGCAGCATCTGGTTCTCGGCCAGCCACGCGTTGATGCCGGCGGTGTAAGCCTCCAGCGCAGCTTTGGATTGCGGGTTGAGCGCATCAAAGGCGCTGCGCGCAGCGCGGTAAAAGCCAACCGTGCGCAAAAACTTGTCTGTGTCCAGGGTGGCCTTGCCCAGCATCTCGCTCAGGCGGCCGGCGCCGGTGCGGCGTTGAAACTCCATTTGAAACATGCGATCCTGCGCATGCACGTAGCCCTGCGCAAAAAATGCATCGTGGTCTGTGGAGGCGAAGATGTGCGGTACGCCGGCGGCGTCGCGCACTATTTCCACCTGGCCATCAAGGCCGGTAATGGTGGTGGTGCCGCGCGTTTTGGGCAGGCTGAGGCTGAGCACCAGCCAGGCGGAAAGCGCGAGCGCCACAAGCACGCCGGCGCTTATTAGTGCGATCCGAACTTTGCGCATGGGTTTTTATCAGGCAGCGAATCTAATTGCGCGATGCTTGCGGTTACAGCTACCCGTTTGCAAACTAAATTCTACAGCACGAACGCTAGGGCCGTTGCTGCACCACGCCAGCGGCCACCTCCCAAATGCGGGCGCGTGCGCGAAACGGCGCGTCAAAGAGATCAGCGTCAGCGGTGGCGAGCAGCAGCTGTTCGGCGCCGGTAACGCGGCGCAGCAGCTGGGCACGGCGCTGCGGGTCCAGCTCGGCCAGCACTTCGTCCAGCAGCAGGATGGGCCACTCGCCAGTGCGCGTGTGCATCCAGTCCATTTGCGCCAGCTTCAGCGCCAGCACGGCGGTGCGCCCCTGCCCGCGCGAACCGTACAGCCCAAGGTCCACGCCGTCCTCCAGAAAGCGCAGCTCATCGCGATGCGGCCCGATGAGCGTGCTGCCGCGCGCAATTTCCTCGGCGCGCAGTGCACGCAGGCGCACAAGCATGCCGGCGGTAATTTCTGCAGCGCCCGGCGCGGTTGGCGCAGCCCCGGCAAACAACTCCGGCTGCGCTTGTGTGTTGGGGGTTGGCCCGGCAGAGTAGGACGGGCGGTAGTCCAGCTGCAGCAGGGCGTGGCCGCCCACCAGCTCGCGCTGCAGCGGGCCGGCGAGCGCCGCAAGTTCGGCGATGGCAAGCGTGCGGCGTGCCAGCAGCTGCCCGCCGTGTGCGCACAGCTGCCCATCCCAAAACTCCAGCTGCGCGCCGCCGTTGGTGCGTCGGTCTTGCAGCGCTTTTAGCAGCGCGTTGCGCTGTACCAGCACGCGGTTGTACCCGGCCAGCGCTGCAGCGTAAGCAGCATCCACCTGGCATAGCGTTGCATCCAAATAGTGGCGCCGGCCGCCGGGGCCGCCCTCAATCAGCGCCATATCCTGCGGCAGAAACAGCACCGCATTCACCACACCGGCCAGGTCGCTCACGCGCTTCTTGGCGCCGTTGAGCAGCACAGTTTTGCGCAGGCGCGGCTCCGCTGCAGTACTGGTGGGCTTGCCTAGCTCCAGGCGCACCTCCACTTTGCGAACAGCGCCGCCCGCAGCCACTGCGGCTGCTATTTTTAAGTAAGGGTTGCTGTCGGCATGGGCTGCGTCCCAGTGCAGCAGCTGGCGGTCCGTGGCGGCCTGCGGCGAGTGTGCTGCCGTCAGGTAGTGCACGGCTTCCAGCAGGCTGGTCTTGCCCTGGCCATTGCGGCCGCACAAAATTACTGCGCCCGGCGGAAAGGCAGCTTCAAGGTGCCGGTAGTTGCGGAAGTTGGTTAGCGCTAGATATTGAAGATGCATTGGGCGGCGCGCCGGGCACACTGCGGCTGCCGGGCCGGCGCCGGGCGCACGGCAGGCGGGCTGCTCTGGTTAAGGCAGCTGGCTCACAACGCAGCGGAAGCCGATGTTGTGGGTGCCAACCTGGTTGTCAAGCGCAAAGCCATGGTACGCCGCGCGCTGCTTGGAGGCGCTGTCTGTCCAGCCGCCGTTGCGCAGGCCGTATACGCCGCCGCGAAAACTAATTTCTGGCGGCGGGGTAGCTGTGAGCACCTGATCCAAATGAAACCAGTGGCTGCGGTAGAAACTGGACACACGCTCTGCGACGTTGCCGGACATGTCAAGCGCACCGTACGGGCTGGCGCCAAGCGGGTAAGTGCCAACCGCGGTGGTGTCGCGGCTTTGCGAGGCAAAGTTAGCACGCGTGGAGTCCGGCGGGGCGTCGCCCCATGGATATTTGTTACCATCCGGCCCGCGCGCAGCTTTCTCCCACTCCATGTCTGTTGGCAGGCGCCGGCCCGCCCACTCACAATAATTTGCGGACTGCGCCCAGTTGAGCCACAGCACCGGATAGGTGGCATATTTTTCATCGTCAAAGTATTTTGCGCGCGTGCCGGAGCTTGTTTTTTCCGGCGGGGTGCATGCGCCGGCAGCCATGCACTTTTGGTACTGGCCCACGGTGACCTCGGTGCGGTCCACCCAAAAATCAGGCAGGGTAACGGTGTTCAGCGGCTGCTCATCCAGTTGCGATGTGCGATCGCCGAAGTCTGAGCCCATAATAAAGCTGCCGCCGGGCACAAACATAAGCGTGGCGCCATCGATGGCCGAGATGGCACTGGAGCCAAGCGCGGGCGGTAGCGTGGGTGTAATAGTGGGTGTGCTGGTGGGCGTGGGTGTGGGCGGCACTGCTGTGGCAGTGGGCAGCGGCGTTGGGCTGGGTGTGGCAGTTGCGGTATCCGTTGCAGCAACCACGGCTACGCCGGCAGCGGGCGTGGCCGTCTGCGCCACAATCACCAACACCTGCGTGGGCGCAACCGCCACAAAACTAAGGCTGCCGTTCACTCGTTGAAACACAATCATAGCTACCAGCACTGCGCCGACAACGCCGCCGATCACAATCGACTCGCGCATGAACAGCTTTGACAAGCGCTGCAGATTGTGCAGCCACGAGCCGGCCGGGGTCACTGAGCTTTCCTGCATTTCAACCGGGTAAGCTGTGTCAGCGGGCGGCGGAGAGTCAACAGAAATTTGTTGTGGACTCACGTGCGGCACAACCTTGCCCAGCGCTTTGCGCATTTCACGCACACTTTCAAAGCGGTCTTCCACGCGGAAGGCCATGGCTTTCTCCACGATGCGCGCCAGCTCTTTGCCCGGCGGCTGTTCAAAAGTGCGCAGTTGGCGGATGGCAAACCGGTCCGGTATGCCATTCTGGCTGTCGCCCGGAATTGTGCCGGTAAGCATGAAATACAGCACACTGCCCAGTGCATACACCTCGCTGGCAGCTGTTACCTGGCCGGTCAGCTGCTCGGGCGCCACCAGAGTAGCCGGCGTGCCCGGCCGGTGCGTTTTGCCGATGCTGTAATCCACCAGCACCGCCTGGTCCTCGCTGGTAAGCAGAATGTTGGCTGCCTTGATGTCACGATGGAAAAGCGGCACCGGCCGTTCGTGCAGGTGGTGAACTGCAACCAACATTTGCATCATCAATTCAATCGCGACAGCTTCTGCCAATGGACCTTCGTCCGCAACGCGGTCGGCAACGCTTACGCCGCTCACATACTCCATCACCAGGTAGCGCGTGTCGCCCATTGCAAAATGGTCAAGCACCCCCGCCAGATTGGGGTGCACCACCTGGCGCAGCGCTGCGGCAATCGTGTCGAACTCCGCACCGTCCACGGTGCTGAATTCCTTCACCACGCACGTCTGATTGCTGATGGTGTCGTACGCAGCGTATACAGTGCCGGCCTCAAACGGCGACAGCAGTGCGTCTATGCGGTAGCGATGATGAACGTGGAGGCCGGGCTGCAGGGGCATGCCGATTACTTGCAGTGGTACCTTAAAGGAAAACCTTTGCAATTATAGCTTTGTTGGTGCTGGCGCTTGACGCCGGGTGTTGCCCCCCTATACTTTTATCGTGCCCACGCCTTTTTACCACCTGCAGGTGGCCGTGACCCTGCAAGTGGCGCTGGATGCGCCCGATGCGCACGGCGCCTTTCTTTTTGGCAACACTGCGCCGGATGTGCAAACGCTCTCCGGCGCCGCGCGCAGCGCCACGCATTTCTTTGACATGCCGGTTACTCAGACGCCGCGGGCTGTGCTCAGCCTGCTGCAGGCGCACCCGCAGCTCGCTGCGCCCGGCCTTTCTTCCGCACAGCGCGCCTTTGTTGCCGGCTATCTGGCACACCTGGCGCTGGATGAGCTGTGGCTGCGGGAGATCTTTCAGCCGGTGTTCGGGCCGCAGGCGGGCTGGGAGGATTTCGGCGAACGCCTGTTTTTACACAACGTGCTGCGCACATACCTCGATGAGCGTGACCGGGCGCTGCTGCCCGCCGGCATGGCTAATCTGCTGGCGGCTGCCGAGCCCGCCGGCTGGCTGCCGTTTGCCAGCGACACAGATTTGTGCAGCTGGCGCAATTTTTTGGTGCAACAGCTGCAGCCTGGTGCCACCGCCCAAACTGTTGCCGTTTTTGCGCAGCGCATGGGCCGCACCCCGCAGGAGTTTGAGGCGCTGCTGGGCTCGCCGGCAGCGCTGCAGGCGCGCATCTTCAGCCGCATCAGCGAGGCACAGCTGGCTGGCTTTCAAAGCCGGGCGGCTAGCTTGTGCAAGCAGGTGGTGAATGATTTTTTCAGCCGCAATCCAACGGAAATCAGTAGTTCAACCCGCGTTATAAATCCGTAAAAGTCCTGCGGCAGGGCGGGATACAGGGTGCTGCAGGGTTAGACTCAGCTTGCATGCAATCCAGAGTTCAGCCGGCCGCGCCCGCTAAATCTTTACTGGCAGCAGCACTGGTGTGGGTGCTGTTAACCGGCTGCGATTCGCTGGCAGCAAATTTTGCGCCGTCTCCTGTGCCCGTGATCACAGCCACGCGCAAGCCCACGCGCACGGCCACCGCCACCATCACCAGCACGCCCACTGTCACCATTACACCAAACGGCACCGCGGCCGGGACGGCGGATCCAAATGCCAGCGCAGCGCCCGGCACCACACCCGGCCAGATCCAAGCCGGCACAGAAGCGGCAACGGCTACAGCCACGCCTAGCGCTACAGTTACGGTTGTGCCCACAGCCATCGGCGGTGGTGGCCGCATTGTGTTTGCTTCCAACCGCGACAACCCGGCTTCCGAAGATATCTACATCATGGACGCTGCCAGTGGCGCAGCTGGCCGCCTGACGGACAACCCCGCCCGCGATATTTATCCCAAATGGGCGGACGGTGGCCGCAAGCTGGTGTTTGCATCCAATCGCGATGTGAATTTTGAAATCTACAGCATGCAGAACAACGGGCTGGACCAGATCCGCCTCACCAACAACTCAGCGCACGACACTTATCCCGCCTGGTCAGATGCGCAGCAGCTGATTGCGTTCGCCTCTGACCGCGATGGCAACTTTGAGATTTACACCATGAAGCTGGATGGTACTGACCAGCGCCGCCTAACCAACAGCAGCGCCAACGATAGCTGGCCGGTATGGTCGCTGGACGGAAGCACAATCATATTTCAATCATTGCGCGACGGGAACTGGGAGCTGTATAGCATGGCTGTGGACGGCAGCAGCCAGATGCGCCTGACCGTCAACGAGTCGGATGATGCCTTCCCGGCATGGTCTGCTGACGGCAGCATGGTGGCGTTTGTTTCATATCGCGATGGCAACGCGGAGATTTACCAGATGAGTGCCAGCGGCACCGGGCAGGTGCGCATCACCAACAGCTCGGCGGACGACAGTTATCCGGCGTGGTCGCCGGACGGGGCCTTGCTGCTTTTTGTATCAGACCGCGACGGCAACTTTGAGATTTACACCACGCACCCGGATGGCACTGCGCAAACGCGCCTTACCAACAACCCGGGCTTCGACTCTTATCCGGCGTGGGAGCCTCAGAAATCCGCGGCCAGCGCGCTGGCAGCCGGATTGCCAACCGCTGCCGTGGCGCCAGCCATTGCTACAACAGCTGCCCCAACGCTGGCAGTGGCAACACCATTGCCCACTGCTGCGCCAGCTTCCATTACCGGGGTGCCAACTGCCACCCGCACATTACCGGCGCCCGTTGCTGTCACGCCTGCCCCTACTGCCACGCCGGCTTCAATTACAGCCGTGCCGACCGCCACAAAGCCTTCCCCCACTCCTAAAGGCTAAGGCGCATCCTCGCGTGCCAGCGCTGCCAGCGCGCCAAACTCCGCGGCCAGCGCGGGGTACAGTGCCTGATAGCGCGGGTAGTAGCGCGCATACGCTGCGGATGCAGCGCCCGCGGTCACCCGCTCCGTAACCGTGATGGTGGCGCGCGCTGCCTGCGCCACATCTGCAAAAACTCCGGCACCCACGCCAGCCAGCAACGCCGCGCCAAATGCCGCGCCCTCAGCCACATTAATCTTCGCAATCTCAGTGTCAAAAATGTCCGCCAGCATCTGGCGCCAAAGCGCACTGCGCGCGCCACCGCCGGACGCGCGCACCTGCGCCGGCTCAATCTGCAGCGCACGCATCAGCTGCAGCGAGTCGCATAAGCCGTAGCTCACACCCTCCAGCACGGCGCGCGTCAGGTGTGCCTTGCCGTGGCGCACGGTAAGGCCCACAAATGCGCCGCGCGCATCCGGATCGGGATGCGGCGTGCGCTCGCCCGTCAGGTATGGCAAAAACAGCAGCCCCTCGCATCCCGGAGCCACACCCGCTGCGCTCTCTGTGAGCAGCTCGTACACATCCCGCCCGGCGGCCGCCGCAGCTTGCTGCTCAGGTTGGCCGAGCGTGTCCCGGTACCAGCGCAGGCTGCCCGCTGCGGATAGCATCACGCCCATCAGATGCCACATGCCGGGCACCGCGTGACAGAAAGCGTGCAGCCGGCCCTGCGGCTCCACGCGGTATGTGTTGCTGGCAGCAAACACCACGCCGGATGTGCCCAGCGTGGCGGACACGAGGCCTTCGCTGACAACGCCAGCGCCCACGCCTTGCGCAGCCTGGTCGCCGGCACCGCCCACCACAGGTGTGCCCGCCAGCAACCCGGTGAGTTGTGCGGCGGCGGGGCTGATGCGCGCCGTTACCACCGGCGATTCGCTCACCTCTGGCAGCCAGGCCCGCGGAATGCGCAGCGCCTGCAGCATCTCGTCCGACCATGCGCGCCGGCCCACATCAAACAGCGAAGTGCCGGACGCATCCGACACCTCGCCAAAATATTCACCGGTTAATTTATAGCGCAGGTAGTCTTTGGGTAGCAGCAGCTTGCCGATGCGCGCGTAGTTGGGGGCCTCATGCTCGCGTACCCACAGCAGCTTGGGCGCGGTAAAGCCGGTGAGCGCCGGGTTGCCAGTGTGCTGCAGCACGCGCGCCGCACCCACCGCCTGCGTAATGGCCGCGCATTGCGCTACCGTGCGCTGGTCATTCCACAAGATGCAAGGGCGGATGACCGTGCCTTGCGCGTCCAGCAGGGTGAGGCCGTGCATCTGACCCGTCAAACCCACGGCGGCAATGTCGGCTGCGCGCAGCTGTGCCTGTTGCAGCACCGCGCGGACCGTGCTGATGGTTGCCTGCCACCAAAGTTCTGGATCCTGCTCTGTCCATTGCGGGCGGGGCGTGGCGTACCCGTACTCACTGCTGCTCACAGCCAGCACCCGCCCGCGCTCGTCTACCAGCAGCGCCTTGGTGGCGGTGGTGGAGGTGTCTATTCCCAGCAGGCAGGCCATGGCGCTACGCCGCCAGCAGCGCCGGCAGGCGCGGCAGCACATGCGCGGTCACATCGGCTTCGTGCGCCACAGGCGGCACACCCCGCACCAAGTACCAGCGCTCCACATGTTCCACGCTCGCACCGGGCTGCAATGTTGCCAGCGGCCCCAGGCTTTCCAGCTCCAGTGTTTGGCCATCGGTGTAGGTTTCAAATGAACAGCCGCGATCCGGATATTCGGCAGCGGGCAGAAACGGGAAGCTTTTAACAAACAGCAGCCCGGCACGCCAGTAGGCTGCCCAACCGGCGGGCACTGGACCGCCCGCTTTTTGGGGCGTTTTCGCGGACGGATCCTGGCGCAGAAGCACATAGCAGCTGCCCCAAGTCCAGCGCGCATCGCTCATATCTGTGTAAGACCACAAGCTCAGGCTGCCGGTGGGTAACAGGTCCGCACTGTGGCTGCCGCGCGGTGGCAGCGCAAACGCCGCCACGCCGCCCGCTGCCATAACTGTGATGGCCCATGGCGCCAGAGTCACGGGCCACAAGTTCTGGTTGGTAAGGTGGTGGTGCAGCGTGGCCTGCGCCGCATGCGGGTCAAGAGTAAGCTGCAGCTCTTTTTGGATGCCCGTGGTTGGTTCGGTGGGCTGCGTCAGGCGGATGCCGTTCTCCAGCGCTTGCACGTGCACCGGCGCGTTGTCCGGGTGGTAGGTGCGCGGCTGGGACTCTGGCGCGTGCCACAAACGGTGGCCGCCGTAGTTGCGCCACTCTGATCCGCCCGTCTTGCCAAGTGTGTCCGGCAGCTCGCACAATGCGTTTTCGCCGCCCACAAATGCAAAGCGCATCACGCGCGGCCCCACATCACTGGTGGCCACCAGCTCCACGCTGCTATTGCGCAGCTGCCAGCATGCCGGCCAGCCACCATAGGAAATTCTTTCGATGCTTGTCATGTGCTGAGCTGCGAATGCGCTGCCTCCACTGGTGCAAAATTAAACCGGGCGATCGCTGCTGCGCTGCGCGCATAATACCATGTGCAGGTCTGACTGCTGCATGCCTGCGCGCTACGGCAGCCAGCAGCCTGATGGCTGCGCGCCCGGCGCCAGCCAAACCCCCAACCTTAAAGTTTTAAAATTTCGTTGACTTTTCAAATCTAATCGGGTATTCTCTAAGCACGCTGCGCAATCGGTCTGTGTGATTTACCCCCAGCGCGTCCGAACTTCTTTCTGTTTGTCCCCAGGTCAAAGTCAACTTCGCATCGGGGGTGCCGGCTAAGCGCCTGCCCCCCAAGGAACAACTCTCGGTTTTTATGAAGATTTGCATACTTAACGTTTGTTACGAAGATTCCAACTCGCCCATCAAGGAGTATGAGCTGCAGTCCGATCCCGGACGCTGGCTCGCCGGCCATGAGTGCGAGCTGCACCTGATCAAGAAATCCACGGCGGTGCGCCAGGTACAAGAACTGGCACGCCAAAACTTCGACCTGTTCATTAACTTGTGCGACGGCGCGTGGGACGAGGACCGTCCGGGCATTGAAGTGGTGCAGGCGCTGCAGCGGCTGGGTGTGCCCTTTACGGGCGCCGGCGCTGGTTTTTACGAGCCAACACGCGAGGAAATGAAGCTGGTGTCGCACTATTGGGGGGTGAACACGCCGGCTTACATGCATGTGAGCGCGGTCGAAGACATCAAGCTGGCAGCCAAGGCGCTGCGCTATCCGCTGATTGTCAAACACCCCAATAGCTACAACAGCATTGGTCTCACGCGCGATTCGCGTGTGACAAATGCTGCGCAGCTGCAGGTGCAGGCCAAGCGCATGCTAGAGGCATTCGGCGGCGCCTTGGTGGAGGAGTTTGTGGAGGGGCGCGAATTCACGGTGCTGGTTTCTGAAAATCCGCGCGACGCGCTGGCACCCCTGGCTTACCAGCCCGTGGAGTTCAGCTTTCCAAAGGGCGACACGTTTAAGCACTTTGACCTGAAATGGGTGAACTACGCTGGCATGCAGTGCAAGCCGGTGCGTGACCGGGAGCTGGCTGAACGCCTGAAGGATGCCTCGCGCAAGCTTTTTGTGGGGCTCAATGGTACCGGCTACGGGCGCTGCGACTTGCGCCTGAACGCAGCCGGCGAACTGTTCATGTTGGAAATCAACCCCAATTGCAGTATCTTTTATCCGCCGGAGCAAGCCGGCAGCGCGGACTTCATTTTGCTGAATGACCCCGCCGGCCACCGCGGATTTTTAGACACAATTATGGAAAGTGCCCAGCTGCGCGCCCGCAAACAAAGCCAGGCGTGGACGCTGCAGTTCAACAGCCAAAGCCAGTTTGGCATGTATGCCGCGCGCGAGCTGCGCACCGGCGAGCTGATTGTGGCATTTGAAGAAACCCCCCACACTCTGGTGAGCAAGACCCACGCCATGCGCAAGTTCAGCCGCCAGCAGAAGCGCTGGTTCGGCCAGTTTGCCTATCCGCTTTCTGAGGACACCTATGTTACCTGGAGCGAGCATGCCGCCGACTGGAAACCGCTCAACCACTCCTGTGACCCAAGCGCCTGGCTTGAAGGGCTGAATGTGGTGGCGCGCCGGCCTCTGAAACGCGGCGACCACATCACATTAGACTACGCCACTTTTTATACCGATCAGATGCCGCAATTTGCGTGCCGCTGCGGCACGGCCAATTGCCGTGGCGTTGTGCGCGGCACGGATTACAAAAAAGCATTTGTGGCCCAGTACGGTGAGCATGTTTCCGACTTTGTGCGCACCAAGCGCCTGGCCCTGAACGGCGCGGCGCAGCCGCAAATGGAAACGCAGCCGGCCAAAAGGCCGCGGCGCGTGCTCACGGCCAGCGCCTGATAGCGGCGCCGGAGCCGGCGCTTTGCAAGCAAAACCGCGCCGTCCGCATTGGCTGCACCAGCCGGCGGGCGGCAAATTTGTTTAATCCGGGCCGCGAAAAGCAGCTGGTGAGTATGCCCGGGAAGATAATTGAGTTTGAAAGTGCCGGGGTGCTGCGCAGCGCCTATCTGGCATTGCCCGCTACACCCGCAACTGCCGGTGTGCTTGTCATTCAAGAGTGGTGGGGGCTGGTGCCGCACATCAAAAATGTGGCTGACCGCTTTGCCGCAGCGGGTTACGCTGCGCTGGCGCCGGACCTGTACAACGGCCGCGCTGCCACTGAACCTAACACAGCCCAAAAGCTGATGCAAGAACTAAACATCGAGCAAGCCGCTGCCGATTTGGCTGCAGCGGCTGCGTTCCTGCGCACGCTGTGCAAACGCGTGGGCTGTGTTGGTTTTTGCCTCGGCGGCGGCCTCACGCTGCAGTTAGCAGCGCTCGGTGTGATTGATGCCGCCGTGCCCTACTACGGCGTGCTGCGCAGCGCGCCGGACTGGCAGGGTGTGCGCTGCCCCATCCTTGGCCACTACGCTGCGCAAGACAGTGCCACTGATGCCCTACCCGAACTTCAGGCCGCACTCGCCGCTGCGGGAAAGCCGGCGCAGTTTTACATTTATCCGGGCACTGGCCACGCCTTCTTCAACGACGAACGGCCACAGGTTTACAATGCCGCAGCCGCGCTACTCTCATGGCAGCGCACACTGCAGTTTCTTGGGGAAAATTTGGGGTAGCACAGCGTGCGCTGCGCAACCAATGTGCAGGCGCGCACCGCCAACAATGCGAGCGGTGCGGGCTGGCAGCCCGCTAGCATCCCGCAGCTGCGCTGGCAGCTACGGGATGGTCAGCTTCTGGCCGATGGAGATACGCGCCGGATCCTTTAGCTTGTTGGCCGTTGCAATCGCTGCTGCGGTCGTGCCGTAACGCGCTGCAATTTTTACGACGCTGTCACCCTTCACCACCGTGTACACGCGGCCGGCAGCCAAGCCAGTCGTGGCTGCGGGCACAGCCGTTGCTGTGGTTTTGACAGCGGTGGCCGCGACAGCACTTGTGGGCGTGGCAGCCACGGCAGCTGCTATGCCGCTTAACGCCGCCCCTTGATAGAAGAAGTTCGAAGTCTCGCCGGTCGATCCATCCAGCTTCACCACCGTTACTGTAAAGCTGTAGTCTCCGTTGTAAGCAACCTTTAGCCCGGTGATCTGCGGTGCGCCGGAATGCTGACGGTCAACCACGCCGCCGGAACCCTGTTTCACCAGAGCCACCAACTGTGCTTCAGTAATGTCGCCCACAAAGCCCAGCGTGTTGGACCAGAATTGGATGCTGTGCACAAAATCGCGCGAGGTGGCGTCCAGCGCCTTGACCGTTTCCGCCGGCCAGTTGTTGCGAATGAAGAAGGAATCAATCAGCTTGGCTGTGATCGCGGCGGTACTGTACAGCCGGATGGATGACACAGTGTCTTCCCCTACCGTGTTATTGGATAGCGTAATGTCATCGCCCAAAAAAGTGTCGGACGAACCGCCATAAGTGCCGCTGCTATAGGTTGCACTTTGGTAACTGGGCCGCGTATACAAAATTGCGACTGTGTGCGGGCCCACTTTTATGCTGGAGGCTTTATTGTCGCCAATGATGTTGTCGGCCAGCAAGGCATCACTCTCGCGAAAGGTTTCGTCCTGGCCCAGGAAGTCATTGAGCGCATACAGCGTGGCACTGGCCTGATATACCTGCGCGGGGCGTACTGCTGTCTCGCATGCATCGCCCAGCCCGGAGCCCCAGGTGTTCTCCTGGTACGGGTTGTAAACCAGAGGGCAATTGTCCGCGGAGTCTGGAATGCCATCAAAGTCGCCGCCCAGGTCCGGCGAGCATTTGTCGCCGCGCCCGTCAGAAAGGCCAGGTACTACCACGCGAACTTCGCCCTCTTTCGGATCAAAAGATAATACTTGCAGGCTGGTACCAGACCAGCTGTAGTTCTTGCCGACCACTTGCAGTTTGTCGCCCACATAAATGAGGCTGGTGGCTTGCGGCGCATACCAAGTGTTCTGCGGGGTGTACAACATGCTGTTATGCGAAGAGGATATTATCCAGGCGCTCACGTCGTCGGATTGGTCCGCATTGGCGATTGTTCTGCAGTTGTCCTGGGCATCTGGAATGCCATCGTCATCGGTGTCGCCTACGGCAGCGCTCACGCGCGGCGCAGCCAAAACACCTGCGCCCAGCACGGCAAAGACCGCAGTTGCCAGTAGTAAGCGAAATAATACCCAGGCTGCTTTTGTTGCTTTCATAATTATTGTCCTGCTAGCGGGAACATCTGTGTCACATGCGATATGAGCAGTGAATTATACGCTACCCCGTGATAATTTTGGCATGAATTACCCCAGAATTACGGGCTTAGCGCTGGGTCCAAACCCATAGTTGCCGGCCGTCGGTGGCGAAATCCACCCAGCCGTTGCGGTCTGTGCGCAGCACCGCGCGGCCGGCCAGCATTTGCAGTGTGGCCGCACCCGGCGCGTCATCCGGGTTGCCGGCGCCCACGGGGATCACCGCTGCCCACGGGTTGGCGCGCAGCATGAAGAGCAGGCTGAGCACATCTACGCCGCCCTGCTGCGCCACCTGCAGCACATTTACCTCCGGCACCAAACCCTCGGCTGCCAGCTGGCCGCTGCTCTTGCCAGTTAGGTCCGGCCCAAACAAAAAGCGGGCGGACCCGTAGCGCAGCTCCAGCAGCGTACGCTGCGCACCCAACGCCAGCAGCCGCAAGCGCACGCCATCACCGAGGTCATACTCAGCGTTTGGCTGGGCGCGGTCCTGTGGAATCCCGCGCCGCGCAATCCCCTCCGACCATTCACGGTAGCCAGCTTCTTCAGACGGCTCAGCAGCCTGCATGGTGCGCTCAATAGTGAAGCGCTCCAGCAGGCCGGGCAGGCCGTTGACGCTGCCGGCACCAGAACCGGCGGTTACTACCAGCTGCAGCGTACGGTGCGTGAAGGGCAGCTGTTCACCGAGGGCAGCTGCCAGCCGGCGCGGGCGGGGGCCGCCGTTCAGCAGCACCCGCGCACCGCCGGGCGTTGTTATCAATACGGCATCGCCGGCACCCACATCCAAAAAAGTAACATGCAGGCGGCCGTCTGGCAGGCGCGCGTACACGGACCATGCCAGCACGGTTGCCAACGCCAGCACAACCAGCGCGCCATCTTGCAGGCGCAATGTGCGCTGGCGCAGCCAGGCAGCTGCGGCCGGCAGGGGGCTGTGCGCAAACCGGGTGGCGCCAAAAATTATTGCGTAGCAGCCCAGCAGTGCTTGCAGCGGAAAACGGTCCAGCGGCAGCGCGGCGAACGGCACGCGCGCCAGCAGCTGCACACATTGAATGGTGTACGCAAGAAAGGGCCACACCACCCAGGCCAGCACCTGCCCAAGTAGCGGCGAGATGAGACCGGCTACTGTGGCAAACCCACCTAATACCATCACGGCCGGCTGTGCGGGCAGCACAATCAGGTTGGCCAGCAGCCCGATCACGGACAGCTGCCGAAAGTAGTAGGCTGTGAGCGGCAGCGTGAGCACTTGCGCTGCGGCCGTCAGCACCGTGAACTCGCCAAGCACGCTGGCGATGCGTACGCCGGTTGGCCCCGCCCAGCGCTGCGCCAGCGCGGTCACTGCGGATTGCAGCGTCTGGCTGTAAAGCAGCAGGCTAAGCGTGGCGCCGATACTTAATTGGAAGCCGACATCCCAAAGAGTGCGCGGCTCCCACACCGTCATTGCCACAGCGGCAAATATCAATCCGGTCAGCGCTTGCGCCGGGCGGCCAAGGCTTTGCGCCACAATCACCAGCGCCCCCATCAATGCGGCGCGCACCACGGAAGCATCTGCGCCGGCCAGCACCGTGTAGGCGGCGATGCCCAGCAGCGCAATCGGGCGCGCCCGGCGCTGCCCCAGCACGCTGCCCAGCCCGCGCATTAGCACAGCCGCAATCACGCTGATGTTGAAACCGGAGATGGCAATGATGTGCGCGGTGCCGGTGGTGCGAAAGTCATCCTGCAAGGCGCGCGGCAGGCCGCTGTCCACGCCCAGCAAGATGCCGCTGAGCAGTGCGGCTTGCGGCTGTGGAAAGTCGCGGGCAATTACGGCAAGGCTGGCGGCGCGCACGGCTTGCAGGCGGCGCTGCCACCACAAGCCGCTGCAGGTGATTGCGCCAGCGCCGGGCACATCGGCGGGGCAGCCCACTGTGGCAGCCGGCTTCAGCACCGCCAGGGACTGGATACCAGTGAGCGCCGAGTAGACGCTGCGGCGCGCCATCAAGGCGGCGTAATCAAAGTCCGCGAATGGCGCCGGCGCATCCAGCCAGCCACTAGCCTGCAGCCGGTCCCCCACTTGCAGCGGCGGATAGCGCGGCGCGCGCATCAGCACCACGCCATGCACGCCAATAGCCTGCAGGCTGCCGGTCGGGCGCAGGCTGTCGGCGCGGACGCGCAGCAAAACTGTCTGGTCGCGCTCCAGCGGCGCCTCAAGCACAATGCCGGTAACGTGCACGAAGCCGGCGCCGTTGTGATGGGATATGAAAGCCGGGTCGCCCCAGGCGGGCTGGGCGCTTTGGGTGCGCGCTGCTCCCAGTGCAGCCACGGCCACAAGCCCCAGCGCAACGCGCGCCCGCGGCCGTGCGCGCAGCAGCGCAGCTGCGAGTGCCGCCAGACCGCCGACAAGCAGCCAAAGCAGCATCGGCTGCGCCAGCCATTCAGCCAGCGCAACACCACCCAGCCAGGCCAGGCCGGAGTACAGCAGCGTCATGGCAAACTCAGGTTGTCATTTTGCCACACCTGCCGCCGCTGGCAATGCAAACGCATTCCGCGGTGGCGATGCAGTAAACTCTGCGCGCAAGCTGCCCCACCGCACCCACCAATGCCAAACATAGACTGGATGCAAGCCCTCTCTGCGCACTACCGCACAGCCTGCAGCACACAAACGGCACCGCTGCTGCTGCTGTGCGACATTGACGACACGCTGCTGGACACGCGCTTCATGATCCGCGCAGTGCTGCAAACCGGCGATGCAGAGCGCGGCACCCGCTACTTTGCAGATTTAGAGCTGGATGAAATTTGGATGGCGGAGAGCCGCCTCGCGGAATTGCTGGCGCTGCGCGGCGTGCCGCAGGCCGAGCAGGCGGCCGTGCTAAGCAGTTATGCGCAGCACGCGTGGTCCGCGCCGGCATTGCGCCACTGGCAAACGGCACTGCCCGGCGCCATGCAAATGGTGGCATGGTTTCAGCAGCAGCCGCGCACCAGTGTGGCACTGGTTACCGGCCGGTCCGCATGGATGCGCGCCGACACGCTGCACTGCGTAAACCGCTTGGGCGCCCCGCATGGCGCGAGCTTTACTGAGGCGCAGCTCTTTACATGCAGTGCCAACTGGGAAGACGAACACCTGCCCTCCATGAAAGTGGCCGGCTTGCAGCACTACGCTGCGCAGGGTTTTAGTGTGCTCGCCTTTATTGACAACGAGCCGGCAAATCTGGCGGCTGTGGCCGGCGACCCGCTGGCCAATGACTGCCTGCTGATGCACGCGGACACAGTCTTCGAGACAGACCGTGCGCTGCTGCCGGCGCGCGCAGTTTCCGGCAGTAGTTTTCACTTGGCAGCACTGCAAGCGGGCTGAGGCGGCTACGCTGCGCTTGGTGCCAGTCCCCGCCTTTAATCCACGACACGAGCGCGCAAAGTCCAAAGGACAGATCACATGAACGAAAAAATATCGCAGTGGGTGTTGACGGACACTGAGCGCAACATTTGGGTGGAGACGCTGGAGCTGGGTCCGGCAGAGCTGGGGGTTGTTGCGCCGGCACGCATCAGCAAGCGCGTGCTGCACGGTGGCTTGCAGGAGGGCGTGGAGCTGGTGGAGGTGGACAACGGCGCGCTGGCGTTCAGCATCCTGCCAACGCGCGGCATGGGGTTGTGGCGCGGCAGCTACCGCGGCGAGTTCATTGGCTGGCGCTCGCCGGTGCGCGGGCCGGTGCATCCGCAGTTTGTGCATGCCAACGAGCGTGGCGGGTTGGGCTGGCTGCAGGGCTTTGACGAGTGCATTGTGCGCTGCGGGCTGGAGTCCAACGGCGCGCCCGGCGTTGACGTCCTGCCGGGCAACACCGGCGAACCCGTGCCCATGCAGCTGGGTTTGCACGGGCGCATTGCCAACCTGCCCGCGCATTACGTGGCAGTGGAGGTGGGCCGCGAAGCCCAGCCCGTGCTGCGCGTGCGCGGCGTGGTTGATGAAGCTGCGCTCTTCCTGCCGCAGCTGCGCCTTACCAGCTGCACCTCCACAGTGCTTGGCTCAAACGCGCTGCTGATCACTGACGAGATTGAAAACCGCAAGCCGGTGCCGGCTGAAATGCAGCTGCTCTACCACTGCAACTTTGGCGCGCCGTTCATGGATGCGGGCGCGCGCCTGCTGCTGCCGCGCACCACCACTGCGCCGCGCGACGCCACCGCCGCTGCCGGCCTTACGCACTGGGATACCTACCGCGAGCCCACGCCCGGCTACATCGAGCAGGTTTACTTTCACCGCCCGCAGAGCGCGCCCGACGGCAGCACCATGGCGCTGCTGCACAATGCCGCCGGCACGCGCGGCGTTGTGCTGCGCTACAACAAACGCCAGCTGCCCTGCTTCACGCAGTGGAAGCAGAGCGGCAGCATAGGCGAGGGTTATGTAACTGGCCTCGAGCCCGCCACCAACTACCCGAACCAGCGCGCCACCGAGCGCCGCCACGGCCGCGTGGTAACCCTGCAGCCCGGCGAGATTTACCGCGTTGAATTGATGATGGAAGTGCTGCTGAGCGCGGCCGAAGTGCACGCAGCCGGGCACGAAGTTGCCGCCCTGCAAGCGGGCGTCACGCCACAAGTTAGCCGGCTGCCCCTCCCCGACTTTTCCTGAAAGCGCGGCGCAGCGCACCGGACAATTTGCTGCCCCGGGCTCCGCGCAACTGCGCAGCTGCTTAGATCAACGGCGCAAGTTTTTGCTGCGCCCCGCACCGCAGGGCCCGCACCGTTTATATATCCAGCAGGCCGCTGTGGCCGCTCTTGTGCGCCTCCAGCATGCGCTGCGCAAGCTCTGCCGATGCCAGTGCACCGGCCGGCATGCGAAAGGGCACCTTGGCCCAGAACGGCGTGTTCACCGCTCCCGGCCGCACCAGCGTCACGCGCCGCTTGCGCTCTTCCTTGCGCAAGGTGTCGGTGAACGCCTCCAGCCCGGCTTTGGCGGCCACATACGCAGACAAGCCGGGCAGCTTCAAACGGTCAACCACAGCGCCTACAAACATAAAGTGCGCCTCGGCTGTCAGCAGCGGCAGCGCATAATGCGCTGTGAGATAAGCGCCCGTGAGGTTGGCGTTGAGAATGCGCGCAAAATCCGCGGGCGTTAGTGCCTCCAGCTTCAAGGACGCAATATCACCAACCGCATAGATTGCCAGCGCTACATCCGATGTTTCCATCGCAATTGCCTGCACCGTGCGCTGCACGGATTGCGCATCTGCCACATCGGCCTCGTAGCAGTGTGGTGTGAGTGCTGCCACCGCCGCCGACGGGCTGCGCGTAACGGCATGCACTTGCCAGTCTTCCGCCCGCAGTGCGGCCACCAGTGCCGCCCCGAGCCCGCCGGCAGCCCCCCAAATTACAGCGTTGTTCATGTGTATGTTTCCTTGCAGGCCCGTACCTGCGGATAAAATATTCTGCAGTGTTGACCGCTGTGAGTTTATCGCTGCAAAATTGAAGCAGCGTGGTTGTGCCGGGCTGGCCGCCAGCCTTCAGCGCTGCTTGGAGACACAGCCACTGCGTATTAGCTTAGAATTCCCGCCGTGCCACGCTTTGACCTGACCAGCATCGGTGAAGCCATGTGGCGCCTAAGCGTGCCCACCGGCCGCCGCTTGGAAGACACGCGCACACTGGATGTGGAGGTAGCCGGCGCCGAAAGCAATGTCTGCACTGCGCTTGCGCGCCTCGGCCGGCGCACCGGCTGGGTTAGCCGCGTGCCGGATCATTCCCTTGGCAGCAGCATTGTGTGCGCACTGCGCGCCGATGGCGTGGATGTGTCAGCCGTGCGGCGCGCTTCGCACGAGCGGCTGGGCACTTATTTCATTGAGTATGCCACCCAGCCGCGCCCCATACAGGTGATCTACGACCGGGCGGACTCGGCTGCAGCGCGCATGACGGTGGAAGATGTGGACTGGGCGTATCTGCTGGACACGCGTGTGCTGCATCTGACCGGCATCACCGCAGCGCTTGGCGAAAACGGCCGCGCAATTGTGGCGCAAGCGCTGCAGCGCGCGCGGGCTGCTGGTATCACCATCAGCTTTGATGTGAACTACCGCGCAAAGATGTGGCCGGCTGAAACGGCGGGGGCCACGCTGCGCCCCATGCTGGCCGAAGCCGATGTGCTGTTTTGCAAAGATGCGGATGCGCAGCGCCTGTTTGGCTGCAGCGGCGAGCCGCAGCGCATGATGGAGGCGCTGCAAAAGCTCACGCGCGCAAGCGCAATCTACTGCACGTTTGGCGAGCGAGGCGCTGCGCTTTTGCATGGCAGTGCATTTTTGTTTCAACCGGCGCTGCCGGTGCAGATTGTGGATCGCGTGGGCAGTGGCGATGCCTTTGCTGCCGGTGCGCTTGACGGCTGGCTGGACGCTGATCCGCGCGCCGGCCTGCAGCGCGGCATTGGCCTGGCGGCGATTGCGCTCTCGCAGTTTGGCGATCGCGTGCTGTCTTCCCGCGCGGAGCTGGATGCCGTGCTCACCCAAAAGTCTGCCGACATCTCGCGCTGAAATATTAATCAGCAGCGCTCCACCAACAAAACTATGCACGCCCTGCAAACTGTTCTTGCTGAAAAAATAGTCGCCATTGTGCGGCTGGATGATTACGTCAGTGCCGTGGATGTGGCGCGCGCGCTTGAGGCCGGCGGCATCCGCGTGCTGGAGTTCACGCTCACCGGCACGGGCGCAATCGAAGCAATTGCCGCCACCCGGCTGGCATTGGGAGACACGGTGTGCGTTGGGGCTGGCACGGTGCTCAGTGCAGCTGATGCGCACGCCACAATTGCGGCAGGCGCACAGTTTGTGGTCACGCCCGCGCTGCGCCCTGCGGTCATCGAGGCCTGCGTGAGCCACAATGTGCTGGCAGTGTGTGGCGGCTTCACGCCCACCGAGCTGCTGCAGGCGCACGAGTGCGGGGCGCAATTGATAAAAGTATTTCCGGCGCAGGCCGCCGGCGCGCGCTACTTAAGTGATGTGCTGGCGCCGCTGCCATTTCTGAAGCTTGTGCCAACCGGCGGCATTAGCGCATTGAATGCGCATGAATATTTTGCTGCGGGCGCCGTGGCCGTGGGACTTGGCGGCAGTCTGGTATCCCGCAAGGCGGTTGCGGCGCGCGCCTTTGGTGAAATCACGGCAGCTGCTACGCAGTGCCGCGCTGCAATCAGCTAGCCACCACCCGCCCGCTGCCGGGCAGCAGTTAGTGAAGAGGCACACTGTATCCAGCCAAACCGAACTTTACTGGACTAGTCTGTTTAACCTGGAACGCTCCCGCCATAAATTTCTTAGACATCACGCACCTTGCTGTATCCAACTCAGCGCAGCAATCCAAGCAGACTGCTAATGAGCAGCACTTGTCCTGCGTAATATGCGGACCAGATGACCGGCCCGCGCCATGGCACTGCCACTCGAAATTTATCCACCGCGATCACTGCATCGGAAAATACGAAGAGCAATGCGCCAACGCCGAGCAGTGGCACCGGCACGCTGAGGGCTGCGAGCGCCATCAGGCAGATTACGCCAAGGTAGATGCCGACGGGCACGCGCAAGCTGCCCAGCACCGGCCACAACCACGCCAGCATGGCGCCTGCCAGCGCCAGCAGCGCAAGCATGCCCGCAATTTTCGAGGCGTGCGGAATTGTCATGAACGGCAGCATCACAAGCAAATAGCACAGATGCGCGCCCAGGAACGCGCCAAGCCCGCGCACAAAATTGCCCGGGTTTTCCCGCAGTGCAAGAAAATAATCGCCAACACTTGAAAGCAGCAACGCCCCAGCCAGCAAACCCAGCGCCAGCCGGTGTGCCGCTTCGCCGCCAAACCCCAGCAGTGGCAGCGGCACAAGGGCTCCGAGCGCAGTGCTTTTGACGGCAGTGCGCAGTGCGGACACGGGCCGTTGCATCAGGCCGAAATAACCCAGTGCGCTCAGGAGCGATACGAAGCCCAGCGCCTGGCGCACTCCTTCAAGACTAACCTCAAACTGCTGCGCACTCAACCTGATTTGCCTTCGCGTTGTCCGTGGAATCTAACGCAGCACAGCGCTTGAAAAACTTAAGATGCCTCCGGCTAAAAAGCCGGCTCTGTTACGCGGGCGGTCACGCTCTCGCGCATGGCTTGTATTCGCGGGCCAAAGTCCTTCATGTGCGCCTGCTCCGTGTGTGCCTGCAGCGCAGCAAGCGAGTCCCATTTTTCAATCAGGGTAATACGGTTGGCATCGAGAGCCTCCTGAATACCCAAAGGGGAGGCAGTATCGCGCGTATACACATATTCGATGCAGCCCGGCTCGGCCAGCACCAGCGGCCGCAGCTTTTCACATTCAGCCAGAAAGTCCGGCACGCGGTCGGGTTTTACAATCATAGTTACAACAATGTGGATCACTGGTTCCTCCGCAAGCAAGATTAGAGTTCGATCTGGCGCGGCGAGTTTTGCGCACCGGATTTTCATTATGGTGGATACAAGCAATTGGCGCAAGCTGTAGTCCAACGGACGGCCATGTCTGCGCTTGGTGACGGCAGTTTGGGTCCAAAGCTTGCAGCGGGAGATTCTGCGGTTGACAATTCCGGAGCAGCGCAGATAATTGCTGTGCAGGTACTGGGATTAACTATCGTCCTATCCGGAAAATACTTTTGTGACAACACAAGCAATGGTCGACCGGCTTTTTATCATCACCGTGATGGGTGAACAGGCTGAAGACCTGACCGAGCGCCTGACGCGCGAGGGATTTCAAATCACTCAGATTGGCAGCAGCGGCGGGCTGCTCCAGCAAAGCCAGATATCGTATCTGGTTGGCTTCAATCAGGTGCGCCAGGCGCAGCTGTTGCACAACATTCGCGAGTGCTGCAAACGGCAGCGGCGCTTTATCCCAATCAATATGGAGGGGCCAGCCTCGCTGTTGCATGCCACAGTGATCGAAGCCGAGGTCGGTGGCGCCGAAGTTTTTGCCCTCAATGTGGAACGGTACGAGCAGGTCTAAATCCCATGAAACTTGTGATTGCAATTATCCGTGACACCGACGACCGCCAAGTGATTGAGGCGCTGATGGCGCGCGCCTTCCGTGTAACGCGCGTGGCTAGCACGGGCGGCTTTCTGCGCCGGGGCAATGTTACGCTGCTAATCGGGGCCGAAGCCGACCAGGTGCAGCCAGTGCTGGATCTGGTGCGGGAAACATGTGCTGTGCCAGAGCCGGGCCAGTTTCGCGCCACAGTGTTTGTCGTCGACACGCCGCACTTCGAGCAAATTTAACCCGCCGGCCGGGGCGGGCGCCCCGCTCTTTCCACCGCTGCATGCCGAAAATTAGCTGGCTGGTTCTGCCTTCCTGGCTGCGCTGGTCTGCTGCGCCTGCCGAGGCACCGCCGCTCCAGCGCCGCAACTTCATCAACGTCCAGATCGATGGCATCGGCGTTGGGTTAGCGTCTGCCGCCGCCCCGTTTCTACCCGTCTTTCTGGTGCGCCTGGGCGCATCCAATGTTCAAGTGGGCTTGCTCACCAGCATGCCCGCCGTCACCGGCTTGTTGCTGGCTTTTGTAGTGGGGCGCTTCCTGCAGCGCCAGCGCAACATAGTGCCATGGTACGGTCGCGTGCGCGTGTTCAGCATCATGGCCTACACCCTCACCGGCCTCGTGACACTAGTGGTGCCAACCGAGCACGCTGTGCTAATTGTGCTTGCTATCTGGGCCGCTGCCACCATCCCGCAAACCATGGTTGCCATCAGTTTCACGGTGGTGATGAACGGCGTAGCCGGAGACAATGGGCGCTACGAGCTGATGAGCCGGCGCTGGTCTGTCCTCGGCCTCACCACCGCGGTGACGGTGCTGCTGATTGGGCAGGTGTTGGCCCGTGTGAGCTTTCCCGCCAACTACCAACTGGCGTTCATTCTGCTCAGCGCCGGCGGATTGATCTCGCTATATTTTTCCAGCAATCTGGTGCTGCCGGACCAGGAGTCGCCTCCACCCACTGCGCGCCAGCCAAGGCTGGCCCAACTGCGCGGTGCAATCCAAAATGTGCGGCAGCAGCCAGCTTTCATTGCGTTTACCGCCCGGCGCTTCGTATTCCTGTCCGGCATTGCGCTGGCTGCGCCAATTTTTCCGCTCTACCTTGTGCGTGAGGCCCATGCCAACGAAGCTGCCATCGGCCTCATTAGCACTGCGCAGACTTTCACGCTCGTCCTCGGCTACTGGCTGTGGGCCGGCGTGTCACGCTCGCGCGGTTCCCGGCTGGTGCTGCTGTCAGCCACCCTTGGCCTGTCAATTTATCCGGCACTTGTGGCCACCACACTGCAAGTGGAAGTCATTGTGCTGCTAGCTGCGCTCTCGGGCATTTTTCAGGCAGGCCTTGATCTGGTCTTCTTTGATGAGCTGATGAAGACGGTGCCACCCGACCAGACCGCACTGTTCGTTTCAATTGCGCAAAGCGTGCAGTACATGTCGGCAATTGCCGCCCCGCTAATCGGTACGCTCCTGGCTGACTATATCGGGCTTGGCGGAGCGCTGCTGGCCAGTGCCGCGTTGCGAGCTTTGGCGTCTCTAATGTTTGTGCGCGGCGGTGAAGTTGGCGGTAATTCCAGCCATACTGCGGCACTGGTCGCATGAGCAAATCACACCGATGTAAACTTGTTAGGTGTTCCAAGCATGCAACATTGTTCTGCTTATGAGCATGCTCTCCGGGTGCTCGAAATATTGATTGCCTGAAAACCCCGAGATAACTAGTCTAAGTCTAGGTGATCTGTCGCGGGGCTTGTTACGATCGCTCTCTCGATTTACAACTTAGCGGCAGCAATTTTCAAGTTAGAAACAACTATCTCTTTCATAAGTGCATGGGTCCCACACATCCGGGTTCAAAAGAGCTTTTGCTAATTCTGGATTCTGGTCACTTACCTTGTACCAAAACATCCAAGATGGCAGTTGGCGCTGGTAGGGCGCGAGTGCATCGATCTGTTTTCTCCGCACATTTCCAAAACCAATCGACTCCAATACATGTATACCTTCGGTGTGACAACGGGAAAGCGCAACTTCAATAGCATCGTGCAAAAACTTGGCCCCATCTCCCTCGGATTGAAAGTCAACCAGCCGTATGCGGCGCAAACCAATTTCAGGGCTGTCCTGCCGCAGAAATACCGCATAACCGGCAAGTTCCCGAAGGGCATTCTCGTACGAAAAAATCCACGCGTTGCCAGCGCGTAATGGTCGGTCGAAGCGCCACGCCACCGCTGCCCGGTCCCGCACGCACAGTAATCTGTTTGGCTGTGCGCGCAGTTTCCCCCAAAACCGGTCAAAGCGCTCATCAATCGTGTTAACTTCGCTGTTTACTCGCACCGGCGAACAAATTTAGTAGTCTCACACTGATTTTATATTTACACTACAAAAACATAAACTGGCTTATTGAGTGCGCCTCCAAAAAAGCCTATAAGACCACCGGGGCTGAACACG